>Ga0209346_1000380_pt1 | contig 42873 bp, 38 predicted proteins | sample AutmiccommunBRH9_FD_187381 | JGI IMG/M metagenome (GOLD analysis project Ga0209346, IMG submission 187381) | Deep subsurface microbial communities from Mt. Terri, Switzerland - Autotrophic microbial communities BRH/9 (SPAdes) (version 2) | ecosystem: Environmental > Aquatic > Deep subsurface >...
TGCCGCGAACAATGATTTCCCCGCTGAAGTCACCGCCGGGGGCGGAAATATCAACATTGCCGTCCTCAACCGGTTCTTCGTCCGCCGGTGCAGTTTCAACCGCTGGATCGTCCATGGCAGTGGTCTGTGCAAATGCTGCGGGTGACACCAGGGCAGTACCCAAGAGCAGGCTGGTAATCATCGGGGTCCGCTTCGTCATCGGATCTTCCTTCATCATGGTAAAAAGCGGGATGGCGGCCGGAGGCGGCCGCCATCCCATGACAATGTTATTGCTCAACCGATGGTTGGGGCGGTCACGCAATCATTGGCGTAGAGACCACAGGTCCAGCCCTTGAAGCGTGTATCATTCGCATCCCGCACCGCACCGATATAGGCGACATTTTCGAAGAAGCTGTTGATGCCGCTGACGGCAAATGGCGTGACGCCATTTTCATTCGCACCGTTGATGAACGGGAATGCTGCAGCCGCATTGGCAAGGGTCGAGGTACCGCTGGCCGTATTGTTGGAACCGGCGTTGAAGATCGTCTGGATCTGGGCTGCGGTGATGTTGCCATCGTCCACAAAGGCAGTGGCACAGCTCATGAACATGGACTGGAACACTGGTGGTCCGTTTTCATCCTTTGCAGGATCAGCAGCCTGGATAGTGGTGGCACTGTCGATATCGATACAGGCTGCCGAGCTGTTGAATACGGTATTGTAAAAGGCATAATCGCCCCCGCCGCGCAACAGGATGACATGGTCGCCGCCATTGGAGACGAAGGTCACGTTGGCCAGCTTGTGATCCTGACGCGGCTGGGCATCTTCGTCCCCGTTTGAATCGGCTTCCATCACGTGGTCGCCGCCATTGGCGCGCTGAACCGCGAGAACGAACTGGTTGTGACCCTTGAAGCCCGAGTCGGAATCAACCGAGTCATCATCAATGCCGGTCATCACCAGATTCTTGCCGTTTACACGACCACCAAACCATTCGATCCCGTCGTCGGAACTATTGTGGACCTGGATATTCTGGAAAAATGTTCCGCGACCGACGCCAGCCATGGTGATCCCGTTCAACTCATTGCCGGGGGATACTTCGAAGCCAGGATAGCGAATCTGGAGGAAGGACATGCGTCCGCTGGAATCATTTGGCAAGGTTCCGCCGTAGACCGCATTGGAAGGACCTTCGACAATCGCTTCGCAATCGGTCCTTGTTCCGCCGGGATTGGACGCACCGCCGGTTGCACAATCAGAAATCGGGGCGCGACCCAGAATGACGATGCCGCCCCACTGGCCGATGCTGTCCACACCCGAGGTGCCCAGTATGTTCTGGCGCGAAGTGAAAATGATCGGTGCAGAAGCCGTACCTTCCGCGAACAGCTGCGACCCGCGATTGACCAAGAGAAAGTCTCCACCCGAAGAACCGAAAATGGTGACGCCGGGTTCGATGGTCAGAACACCCTGCGCGCCGCCATCAACGCCCACTTCGACGCCACCGGAAAGGGAGTAGACCGTGTTCGCGGTGTCTGGCCGTTTCGGCAGTACGAGATTGCCCTGGATAATACCGGAGACCTGACAATTGCGCGCCTGCTCGCCATTGCCTGTCGTGATCGTCCCAACATTGGCTGTGCCGGTCGGACAATCAGCCGCTGGTGTTCCGCCCGGTGTTGGCGTTGGCGTCGGTGTTGGCGCTGGTGCGGGCGCTGGTGCCGGCGTTGGCAGCACAACAATATTGCCTTCGCCTGGCGAGGCAACATCATCGGCCCCACAGGCCGTCACGGCCAGGGCAGCGACACTCGCAAACAGGACGGAACGAATTTGCTTATTCAACATGGGATTGGTCTCCGCAAAAATAACTGGTTTGATATGTTCGAATCAAACGATGCGGAATCGAATCAGCAGCTCCCCATCGCCCTCAGGGAAGCGCTCTAGGGATGGGAAGTGACCCTGCGATGCTGTTTGCGTGACGCTTTGGCGACTCAATTGTGACGGAAATTTTGCACTGCTGTCGGCAGCGGCGGTCAAGCGGCGATTATCCGGCAAGCTCCCCATGAATTAGATGGGGATGGCATAAAAAAAGGCGGCCGCAGATACGGCCACCTTGTGCATATTATCGGGAGCTCATTAGAGCGGAATATCGTGCCCCTCAAGAACCGGCTGATTACCGACCGGCAAACTGGTTGTTGAGTTTCTGCAAGGCTTGGTCTGCGGCATCCCGGGAATTGATCACGGTACCGTCGGCGAGAATCAGTTCAAAATTGCGGTCGCTTTCCATTGCAGTCATGAACGCCCGGGCGGCATCGCCGGTTCGGCCCATTCTGGCATAGACCTGGCCAAGATTGATCAGCCGCGCAGGATCGCTGGCATCGACCTTTTCCGCCGCCTCCAGCTGTTGCAACGCCAGTTCGTTTTGCCCCGCCACCAGCGCGTCATAGCCGAGAGCGCCCTTCGCATAGCCAATTTCGCCCGAATCCTGCGCGATGGCTGGCGTTCCCATCAGCAATATTCCGGCTGTGATTCCGATCATTTTAGCGGATTTCATAGCATCATCTCCATATTCGATGCTAAATTATTACACTTATATGACAGTCATTGCAACAAAACTGTAACATTAATGTCAAATATCTGACCTCAGGAACATATTTTCATTGTTATCAATGGCTTGGAAAAGGCCTGACGGTTCGGACAGGGGCTATATAGCCTGACATAGCCGCAAGCGATGCAAAGGGCGGCACTGGGTTATCAATATGCGGGTTGTTCCTGCGGCAAATCAGGCTCGGTCAGCATCGCTCAGGAATATTTGAGCTTTTTTCCCAAGCGGCTGCAAGTCAACTTTCGATGCCGGTCCATTTCGCAACAATTTCGGCTTTGGGTGAATCCTGATCATCCGCCTTTCCCGCCGACGCGACCGCGACGGGGCGATGATGGACGCACAATACGGTAAGATAATGCGTTGATCCGTCATACAGCGCCGCGATGCGATCACCGGGCGAGGGCAGTCCCAGAAATTCGAAGTCCCCCCAATCTTGCGAGGGGGCGTCATAGCTGCCCCGTTCGACCAGCAGTTTTCCAGATACGGACATTATCCAACCCCTTCTTCTTGCAGACCCTTATTCCCCATGACGCGGCAATCTCGCAACCGAAAAATTGATCGGCCGCATTTCAGCCCAAGCCAACCGCAGAGCGAGGTTGCGCTCCTCCACGTTCGGCCTTTATGACGTGCCCAGGAAATCAGAGAGATTTATGAAAATCATCATATGCGGGGCCGGACAGGTCGGGACCACAATCGCGCGCTATCTTGCCCGAGAGAATATCGAAGTCACGGTGATCGATATCGACGAAGCCCTGGTGCGCGAAGTCGACCAGAATTACGAGGTGCGCGGCGTAACCGGCCACGCCTCCTATCCTTCGGTACTGGCCAAGGCCGGCGCAAAAAATGCCGATATGCTGATCGCCGTTACCCGGTCGGATGAAGTCAACATGGTCGCCTGCCAGGTGGCCTATTCGCTGTTCAATGTGAAATACCGGATCGCCCGCCTGCGCCACGCAGGCTATCTGGCGCAGCACGAAACCGGACTCTATGCCGCCGAGCATCTTCCGATTGATGTGATCATCTCCCCGGAAATTGAGATCGCCAACGGGATCCAGCGGCGGCTCAAGACCCCGGGCGCCTTCGACATGCTGCCTATGGCGGGAGACAAGATCGAACTGCTCGGAATCCATACGCTATCGGCCGACGCGCCGGTTGTGGGCAAGACCATCACGGAAATCTCTACGGACTGCGGGCTGGCGAAGGCGACCATATTGGCGGTCCTGCGTCAGGGCCATTGCTTCATCCCCGAAGCGGATGACCGGATCGCAGTAGGTGACGATGTCTATGTGCTGGCGAGCACGGACAAGGTAGGCGCGGTGATGGCGGCGTTCAGTCATGACGAGAAGGAGGCGCGCCGGATCGTGATCATTGGGGGCGGAAATGTCGGCTTGCATCTCGCGCAAAAACTGCGCGCGTCGTCCCGGCGTCTCAACCTGAAAATCATCGAAAGAAATGCAGAACGCGCGAATCTGGTCGCACGCGAGCTGGGTGACGATGTCGTAGTTCTGCAAGGCGACGCCCTCGACCGGGTATTGCTCAACGAGGCCGGCATCGGAACCGCCGATACGGTGATCACCGTCACCAATGATGACGAAACCAATATCTTTGCGGCGGTTCTCGCCAAGGACGCAGGTTGCTCACGCGCCATCACCCTGGTCAACAAGCGATCCTATGAAGCGCTGCTGCCGACGCTGGGAATCGATGCTGTGGTCAACCCCAGCACCCTTACCATCTCCACCGTATTGCGCTATATTCGCCATGATTCCATTCTGGCGCTTTATACCCTGAGAGAAGATTTCGGCGAGGTCATCGAGGCGGAAGTGAATGCCTCCTCTCGCCTGGTCGGTCAGCCGATAGGATCGATGGACCTGCCGCGAGGGATGAAAATCGGCGCTATCATAAGAGAGGATGCCGTTATTTTCCCGAGCGCCGAAGTCAGTATCGAACAAGGTGACCGAGTAGTCGCTCTGGTGACCTATAGCGCACTGCGTCTGGCCGAAGCCCTGCTGGGAACCAAGAAGACTCGGTTCCGGTGACGGCAGGCCTTTCTGTCACTGCGCGCTTCGGCTGGCTGGTTGGTGGTGCCAGACCGGTGCTTTACCTGATTGGCCTCGTGTTGCTCGCCACCTCGGGAATGATGCTCATTCCCATGGTCGTCGATCTTTCGCTCGGGTCGAGAGACTGGCAAGCATTCGGCTGGTCGGTGCTGGGCGGCACCGCGCTGGGATCGGCACTGGTCTATTTCTATCGCGGTTCGCTCGGCGAGGGTCTCTCGCTGCGTCAGGCTTTTCTGCTCACCCCGCTGAGCTGGTTCAGCGCGGCGGCGCTGAGCGCGGTGCCGCTCTATCTCTCCCCTTTCGGCGCGACAAGTGGAGATGTAACCAATGCGTTTTTTGAAGCCATGTCGGGGATCACCACGACGGGTTCGACGGTCATCTCAAATCTCGGAGAGGCACCGCCGGGATTGCTGACCTGGCGGGCACTGCTGCAATGGATGGGTGGTATCGGGATTATCGCCATCGCCATCGCCGTTCTGCCCGCTCTGGGCATTGGCGGCATGCAGCTTTTCCGCACGGAATCGTCGGACCGGTCGGAGAAGGTGCTGCCCAAGGTCCGGCAGATCGCCGCTGCGATCGGCAGCGTCTATCTGGGCATCACGCTGCTCGCGGCCACGACCTACTGGCTGCAGGGGATGAGCCTCTTTGATGCCTTTCTGCATTCGCTGACGACGATCTCGACCGGCGGCTATTCGACTTCCGACAGTTCCTTCGGCAATTGGGAGGCCAATGGCATCCAATGGAGCGCGACTCTGTTCATGCTGGCGGGAGGCATTCCCTTCGTTCTCTATGTTCGCCTTCTCGCCGGTGACGCACGGGCGCTGTTCGACTCGCAGGTCCGCCGGTTTGTTCTGTTCCTGGGAGTCATAATCCTGATCGCCGGAACGGTGCTGCTGGTGACCGGATCATACGGGCCGGAAGCGGCTTATCGCTATGCCGCTTTCAATATCGTCTCAGTGGTCACCACGACCGGCTATGCGACGACCGATTATTCGCTCTGGGGCAATGCTGCCGTGGCGCTTTTCTTCGGACTAACCTTTATCGGGGGCTGTACCGGTTCGACCGCTGGCGGTATCAAAATCTTTCGCTTCGAGGTCATGTACGTGATGCTCAAGTCGCATTTCCGGCAACTGCTCTATCCCAACGGCGTGGTCGCCAAGACCTATGGCGGCAAGCCGCTGGAAGATAATGTCATCGGTTCCGTGGTGGCCTTTTTCGCGGTCTTCTTTGCCGCCTATGCGGCGCTGACGATCATGCTGATGGCGCTTGGCCTCGACTTTCTGACCAGCGCCAGCGGCGCGGTGACCGCTCTCGCCAATGTCGGACCCGGTCTCGGAGCCACGATCGGCCCGGCCGGAAATTTCTCGTCCTTGCCGGATATGGCCAAATGGCTGCTGTCCTTTGGCATGCTGCTGGGAAGGCTGGAACTGTTCACCGTGCTGATCTTGTTCTATCCGCGTTTCTGGCGGAGCTGATCTGAACCGATCGCCATGAGGACGGCTTGTCGCTTTGCTGAACAGCGAGATGCCGGGATATTTCGGAAATTGGCAACAGGTGCGCCAGCGGCCTGCAACTTACGCCATTATCCAAGAAGGAAATCTGTCTGGAGGCCCGACCCGGAATCGAACCGGGGTGCGCGGATTTGCAATCCCTGTAGGACAGAGAGCGATTAACGGCATCTGTGGACGAACCACAGCCAGCATTTACTAGGGCTTCAGGGTTTCGACCTTGAGGCCCTTTCTGTCTCACCCCTCGCGGATCGGTGGGGCTTTTTTTGATGCGTGAATACTATCGAAATGCGGACTTATTTTCCTAGTATACCTGAGGCCCCCTCCCCCCTAGCCTAGCCCTTAAGATACCCTCCCCCTGCTGTTGTAGGTATCAATCACAACCGGACCAAGGATATCCAGCAGGACCCTTCAGTCATCCCGCAGATCAACTGAATGTTTAATAGATGGGATGATGCTCGAAGCTTTCCCGGACACTAATTCAACACATTCGAGAAAGGCCTCCTTCAGGGCTTCCTCAGCGACCTGCATGGCTCCTACGGGAACAATCAGGCTATCATGGACGGGCAGGCTCGGTATATCCTGATGCCGTAGCTTTGCCATAGCTCCCCTGATTACCTCACTTTCGAAAAACTGAAGTTCAAGAACACCCGGAATACCTTCGGAGCCAAGTTGATCCAGTATTGGATAATGGGAAAGAATGGCATCGCTATAGCTGGAGAAGCTGTGGTCTTTTGAAAGATTGCCATCCGGCTTGACGCCTGAATAATATTCCTTCGCTTTATCCGTCCACCGCTTACCCTCTGCATCCCCTCTTCCTAGCGTTTTCGTCAGCCAGTGTTTCACCAACTCTCGGTCCAGGCCTTTGATCTTGTAGGGGTCGTTGCCGGCAATCAATTTACTCCCTGTAAGGGCGCACAGCAGGGTCAATTGGGATGCCCTCAAGTCAACCTCTCCGACCTTTTGATCTGCCAGAACGATGTGTTGCAGACGGTCTGAAGGTGTCATTCGCTCGGCACCTTGGGTTTTCCGTTTGGCATAGAACCGGCCATGACACCGCCAGTCAAACCCGCCCTGATCTCCGTTAAGGAAGTGGCGGCGAAGGCCTTCAAAGGCAAATCCGCCTACGCCGTGCGTTAGCAAGAACTGATTGTGCTCCTCGATTTCTGCAGTCATCGAAGCGACCTTGGGGTCCTTGGGGTCTGCCAGCATCCGGCGACCTTTGGTTCGATTGTAGCTTGGACCCACCGCCTTGGCCCTCAATGTAACAGCAGGTTCCTTACTGAGGTTTGCAGGCCCCTTGAAGACCCTGCGCTGCCAATGCTCCTTCCACTCCCCATCAGGACCCAAGACCTCGGCAATGGCCTCAAGAGCCCTGTCAGACAGCCTAAAGCGTGATACCCAACCGCTGCTACTAATGATCACTGCAGCGCCTGTGTGGAGGTTTTCGAAGTTGTTAAACTGCTGGGTCCCTTCGTATTGTTGCAGCAGTCCGTTTCGTATGAGGGCATCTTTGACGGTTACGAATACTGAGTGGCCGAAACCCCTCCCCTGCGGAAAGTCGGATTTGGCCATGCCGTGAGACCCACAAAGGCCTTTCAGGTCCAGCTTGATGAGGTCGGCGAGCAATGCACCGAGAACCATCTGGTACTTACTGACACTTGAAGGCCTAATCTGTTGCCCCTCAGGCAGACCGGTGAGAATGAAGTTATTGGTCCAATCATCGATCAGCTGGAGCGCCGCCTCTGACTTCGCTTCACACACGAGAAACATTAGCCCAGCGCTGGATAAATCTTTTGGTGCAAACATCGCTGACACTTAGTCGCCGTCCGTTATCATTGTGTTTACTGCGACAGACTTTGACCAGAAAAGTAGCCCTGCTGGAAAAGCGCGGGGCCGAAGCTGCCTCAACGACCCTTGTGGTACCTCATGGTCCTGCCGGGACCGCGAGACCGACCCACACGACCCCAAATGTCCCTCGGCGATCATAAACCCCAAGGAACTTGCAGGAGCCAAGAAACCTGCAATCTGGAAGGTCATGCCCCGCTGGATCGTGCTGACCGTTGGGCGCGTTATGACCGTGGGAGCCGCCAAGTACGGCCCGTTCAACTACCGGGACAACAATGTCTCTGCAATGACCTACGTGGACGCAATTGAGCGTCACATGCAGCTCTGGCAGGACGGCGAAGACGATGATGATGAAACGGGTGTCAGTCGCCTCGCCCATGTCATCGCTGGCTGCGCGATCCTCATGGACGCTCAGGCCAATGGGACCCTTGGTGATGACCGACAGAAGACCGGCATGGCCCGCAAGACCCTCGACGAAATCCAGATGCTGAACGCCCAGCTCGCTCGCATACTCCGGGATGGCGATTAGGACAGCAAGAAGCGTTATCCGATCCTGTGGAGCACCCACGACCTGCAGGATATAGTCCGCACGTGTGGACATCTTAGAAGCAGAGAGGTGTCAGCAGATGGAGACAGTCGGCATTTTTGGTAGCCAAAATGGCCTGAATGAACGCAGATATGTTTGAAATATTTTGACCGCTCAAGTCGTCATATTTGCGTAACCCACTGCCGATTTTTGTATGAAATCCGATGCCGGTTAGATGGAGAGCCGTCCACATCATCAATTGCCGACGTTTGTGGTAACAGCTGAGCGCTACGGACGGTCGTTTAGAAGCCGAGATTTTATCCGCTCGAACTCTTCCTCAGAAATGATGTTATCCCGTCGAAGGCCACTCCATTTCGCCAGCTCTTCTGCATTTGAAAAGCTGGTCAAAGACTCGCGTGAAATAATTTTCGGAATTGTATTCGGATCGCGCACCATAGCGTTCTTAACGAAATTTGCGATACGACCAAGATTTCTTCTCAGCGGGCTCAGCCAAAGGACGTTAAGCAGAACTACACCTGCCGCTACGGCTGCCAAGAGCGCTAAATAGATTAATACGCGGTACTGGAAATGAATTTCTATGCTCGCGAATTCGGAGCGCGCCTCGAACTCCGTATAAGCAATAAGAATTAGACTAGCTGCTGGTGCCAAGAACTGGACAATCCGTGTGGAGGCTCGGATGTAGAACAAATTCCTTAAACCGATGCCGAAAAACAACCCCGCTACTAGCACTACGGGCGGAACCAGCATCCATAACGGCTCTGTATCGTCCGAAAATAAAAAGGCGAAGCTTATGATGGCGCTGCTCGCTAGTGCTAGCTTGATGGCATCGCCACTAGGCCACTTTTCGGTTGCCTCATCTTCAATCGCCATCGTTACTGCCCCTTCTTAGTGTTCATTTTATGAATATGAAAAATCGTTTTCTGCCGAGCTCAAACGTCTGCGACCACCCACTATCAGACGTTCGATTGGGCTAAAGCTAATGTCCGCAATCAGCTTGTCATTTTTCAACTCCAAATCAAAAATATGTCTCGCTATGCGCTGACTGCATCAGCTTACAAAGCCGCTAGAAGACCGGGCGATATAAGAAAGGACATTCGTCTGGGCGGTCATCGTAGCGATATTCGACAGTTTGGATACTCCGACCCGTAAAGTAGGTGCAAGTCAGCGCTTGTCCTAAATCCTCACCTCGCAGCCACATACTCCCGCCTCTATTCTGCATCCACTCACGTTCATTGATCAGGAGGCGATATCCAGAAACAAGCAGCAGCATGTAAAGGATCATCAGCACCACGACTACAGACATTATTGGATTGCGACGTATCAATTCTGCTTCTCCCTTGGCTTAGACTTCCTCTACGGATGCGCCGTCTCATTTCACATGCAAACTGGCCGACGGCTCCAATAAGTTAGAGAGAAGGATCAACTCTTGGGATCGAACTCAATTTCTGTGATCGTTGCTCGGGCGTTACCTTCGCTCCATTCGCTAGGCACCATTTTCGCAGTGTAGAACCGATCGCTCTCCTGCTGCCAAATGTAATTGGGCCGGAGTGGTCTGTCTTCATTGCCGATGCTGAAACTTCCAACATTGACTGGATAGAACATTTCCTCCGCAATGGGCTGGTCGTCAGCATCGAAAAATACGACCTTCACGGTTACGCTATTGATCGTGCGACCACCGTCATTCTTAATCTTGAAGTCAACACCCGGCACGCGTCCGTCTAACATGCTGTCGTAATACTTTGCCTCGAATTCGTATAGGCGCAGGCTGTCGCGGATGTAGCTCTGTTCTTCAGCAGATGGGCCGGAATTCTTTTCGGATTGCGCCCCGGGTTTTGATAGCACAGAGTTTTCTGACGACGCATTTTCATCCGGCGCGTTAAAATACGCCCATGCGTCCTGCACAGGGGCAATCAGCAGTGCGAAAACAGATATGACTGCGGCAACTCGCTCGGTGCCATCACCTATCGAGAATAGCGGCGAACCGGCAGATTTTCGATCCTGGACCGCAACAAAGACGAGCAACGCCGGACCAGCGGCAAGGATCAGCCACCCCCATTGCAAACCTACTGAAGCCATCGCCGCTTGGGCTATGCCCGCAAATGGGTTACCTTCAAGTTCTTCGGCCATACCCGAGCGCATCTGTGTCATCGACCATTGCAGACGACCAAACATGTAGATGACTGTGAGTAACGATGCACCGCCGGTCCAGATGAGAGCTTCGCGGCGCTCGGCCCATACAAGAAACCCACTTAGCAGGCCCAAAATCAGCAATACTATAGCAACGATGTTGAAGCCGTTGCTCATAAGTGTGACGCTACCCAAAAATGGCAAGGTCGCGATTGGCAGGAAAAGCCCTACGATCAGAAGACCCGCGCCTAAGAAGCCCATTGTCTTGCTATTCATTTCTGTTTGCTCCAGCTTATTGTTGTTCTGTTTCAGATATTTGTATGCGGTAATCGCACAGTTGTCTTAAAATCAGGTTATTGGCTGGGTCCGCGCATGTTTGTCGTATCTTCCTCTTACCAGACCCGAGAAGCTGCGGAAAAACATCAAACGGCTTTAGTGATACAAATCAAGACACGGTCGATCTTGCTCCACGCAGTCAGAACATCATGAAACCCGGTCAGCGCCGCAGATCGTTCAAGATCGTGTCTCGTGCATCACGCATCGCATCGAGTACATTCTCGGCGGCGGTCAAAGCCGATTTGGGAGGCTCGTTACCGGGAGAGTTGTCGAAAAACTTCTCGGAAGCAGCCTCAGATTGAGCCTGCTCGACCACCTCACGCGCACTGACGCTAATGGCCACCGAATGTTGCTCCAGATAATCCTCCAGTAATCTCTCGACAGTTCCGAGGCGTTCAGCAACGTCTGCACATGCTTCATGCCAATCCATGTCTGGACGAGAAAACTGCGGCCACACCTTACGCCATAATCCCATGAAAGCATCAGCAGCTTCCAATTCCCGCGCGAACATCAGCTCTTGGCGTTTCAAAGTCAGCTTATGAGCTTCCGTTTCTTTGGCAAGTTCTGCGCGATGGGTCTCTAAAGCGGTACTCAGCTCGCCCTGATTGTTTTGAAGCCACTTCTTCGAATTGTGGTTGCTAACGGTCTTAGCAACTGCAGCCGCGACAACCCCCACTTCACCGAGTGCAGCAACCGCCTTGAGACCAACCTCGATGAAGTCGCCTAACTCCATGCGTCACCCCTTTTTGTTCTGAAAGAAATTTTCGGCTAGCGCCGACTGATGCCGCTCCAACCATGATCTGGATGGCGAGAAGTCCGGCAGGATATAGCCCAGAAACGCCCAAAACTCGGGCCCGTGCGAGCGATGCCGCAGATGCGCCAATTCGTGAGCCACCACATACTCCAGCACCTTTCGCGGCGCGAAGATGAGGTGCCAATTAATGAGGATTTTGCCCTCAGGGCCGCATGATCCCCAGCCGTGGGCGAAGTCCGCCACGCGGATGGCCCGGGGAACAAGGCCGAACCGCTTACGGTAATCAGCGGCAATCTCGTTCACATCACGGCGGGAGCGTTGCTTCAGCCAGAGTTTCAACTCGCTGGCGACAAGGTTGTCGGTGTCATCTCCAGCCCAGTGAGGCAGATCGATGATGAAGCCGTTGCGATAGGTCACAGCGATCCGTTCGGCATCAGTGCGGCGAACAGTTAGCTGCATCTTGCGTCCCCGATAGGGTATCTTCGATCCGGTCATGAACCGGGGCACGACATGGCGGTCGGATGTAACGCGCTCCATCTCTCGAACGGTGTTGAACAACCATTGGCGCTTGCGGTCGAGAAAGCCTGCCACGGCCTCCTCATCGTCATTGGTGAGCGCCAGCACCTCGACATGGCCGGGGGTCACAGTGATACGACGCTCTGATGCCTTGGCCGAGCGCCGAAGCTCGTAGGGTATCTCTTTTCTGCCGATCTGGAGCGTGGGCATCAGTTGCCTTCTCCATAGGCGTGGATAGCGAAGTCCTCGACCTTCTCGCGGATGGCTTGGGTCTCGCCAATGTCGTTCTCGGTCAGGATGCGGCGAACATCGCGGCGAAGCCTGCGCAGGTAATCATCCATGTGGGTGAAAGCGGGCTGCGTCCCGGCGGCGTCTGAATAGACCGCGCCAATGGCAATGGCAGCATCCTGCAACGTCGCATGTTCGGCGTCCGGCACAATGGCCTCGATAATGCGCAGGATCGAAAAGGCATGCTCATCCATGCCAAGTTCGGCATGTGCGCCCTGTTCAGCCTGTATATCGCCGGCCAGTCCCTCGAAATCGCGCAGACCATCGGCGGCGGCAAGCTGCCCCTCCTCGAAGCGGCGGATGATCTCCATTACCCGTTCGGAGAAGCGTCCATATTGCGCCGGGTTCTTTTCCACCAGTTCGCGGGTGGTGCGTCGAAGCTCGGCGGACTTGCGCACAAAGGCTTCCTGAAGCTCCGCCTCAGTCTTTGCGCCAGTATCGAAGTCGTCGGCGAACTCGGGATCGGTGATGTTGCGCAGGCGGATAGTGGTCGAGAGGCCCGTCGCGTGAACATGCTGCTCCAGCATATCCCTGATCTTGCCCGAGTAGCTGCGGTGATCAAGACTTTCGTCCTTGCTGATCGCCTGCGTCGCCAGCCGGAGAAATGCGGCGGCCCATTTGACCTCGGCGGTAAACTCCAGGATCGCCGGATCGGGTGACAGGTCAGCATAAACCTTGATGAAGGTCCGGGTCAGACGCTGGAGATCGAACCAGTCATCCTCCTGCCCTTGTGTCACTAGATTGGCAGCGGCATAGGCTGCGGCCTTCTCATCCAGTCCGTCCAGCTTCATCGCCCGCTTCTGTGAGCGATAGCGGGCGTGTGCCTCCTTAAGGTCATTCCGCAGAATGGCGATGTCGCGCATTGCGTTCTCGACATCTTCGGAGCGGTAGGACTTCAGCGCCTCGTCCAAATGATTGGTGACGCCGATGTAATCGACAATCCGGCCATTGGGCTTCTCGATGGTCCCGCCATCGGCATCGCTGAAGGCGTGGGTGCGGTTGGTCCGCGCGATGGCCTGGAGCAGGTTGTGCTCCTTCAGCGGCTTGTCGAGATACATGACATGCTCGATGGGCGCATCAAACCCGGTCAACAGCTTGTCGCACACGATCAGGAAGCTTGGCTGTGCCCCGCGAACCTTGAACCGCTTCTTCGCGTCCTTCTCGCCGTCATCGTCGAGGTAGTGCGCCTTGAGTTCGTCCCTCACCGCCTGAATATGCGGCTTCTCGCTATCCTTGTCGTCCTCTTGGCTCTTGGAATAGATACAGGCAATCATCGCGTCGGCCTGCGCTTGCGCTTCTTCGGGTTCCATCCCGCCCCGCTCCAGATCGGTTGCAATGACGACAGACAGCGCAGCCCGGTAGAGGATGACTGCCTCCCGATCCACGGCTACGATCTGCGCCTTATAACCATCCGGCTGGCAGACGGCCTTGAAGTGCTCCCATATATCGAGCGCGATCAGGCGCACGCGCTCCGGGTGCTTGGCGATGGTGGCGAGCGTCAGCCCCTTGCGCTTCAGTTCCTCACGCTTGTCGTCCGGCAGGTCCACAAACCAGCGGTCGAACAAAATGTCGATCTCAGCTTCATTGATCGCCCAATCCGTTTTGCGGCCTTCATAGAGGATCGGCACGGTTGCCCCGTCGCGCACCGCATCGTCGATCCCGTATTTGTCAAGATAGCCTTCGCCTGCAATACTGAACCGGGCGTAGGTGTCCTTGTCGGTCGATTTTATCGGCGTGCCGGTGAAGCCGTAGAAATGGGCATCCGGCAGGGTTGCCTGCAAGAAGGCTCCCAAGTCCTTTTCCTGCGTGCGGTGGCACTCATCCACCAGCACGATCCAGTTCGATGAGTTCGGCATCGGGTCTTTCGATCCGGCGAACTTGAAAATGGTGGACAGCAGGATTTGCCCATTGCCGCCCCGGTTCACGGCCTCACGCAGCGCCGCAACTGATCCGCACTGCACCGGATTGGGAAGACCGCAGGCGACGAAGGTTCGGCTGATCTGATCGTCGAGGTCGATCCGGTCGGTCAGCACGAGGATGTTGGGGTTTGCGAGCGTCGGAGCGTCCAGTGTCAAATGGGTTTTAAGCTTCAGGGCAAGGAACACCATCGTCAGGCTCTTGCCGCTGCCCTGTGTGTGCCAGATCAGGCCCTTGCGGTGATCTCCGCCTGCAACCCGTTGCACCGCCTTGTTGACGGCGCGGAATTGCTGGTAGCGGCAGATCTTCTTGACTGGCTTTCCCTTTTCAGGGTCTACCTCGAACACGATGAAGTGAGCGAGAAGGTCCAGCAAACGCGAAGGCTCACACAGGCACCAAAGGTCTTTGGCCAGGATGTCGGGGAAGTCTTCCCGAGTGCGCGGCCAAGCATCGGGCCACGGCCCGTAGAACTGCGCCTTGGCCTCTGTCGCACCATATTCGGTGTGCATCCCATCGGTGATAATGTTGAAAACATTGGGGTAGAAAAGCCGGGGGATGTCCCGCTCATACTGCGCGATCTGCTCATGCGCTTCATCGCCAGTGGCTGTGCCCTTCAGCGGACATTTGGCCTCGATCACTACCAGCGGGATACCGTTAACAAATAGCACGATGTCGGGGATGCGCGTGCGCTGGGCGGCAACGCGCAACTGGCGCACCACATGGAAGGTGTTGCGACTGGCGTTCTTGAAGTCGATTAGCGCAATCGGGCTGTCACGGTTTTCGCCGGTCAGGCGGCGCGAATAGCCGCCGCGTAGCTTGCGCTGCCACTCCTCATTGTCGGACAGGGTGGAAACGTCGTTGTAGATCGCCTCGGCATCTTCCGCGCCGATGCTGTTGAGCTTGCGCAGCGCGTCGATCAGCACGGGCTTCAGGATGACGCGGTTTTCTTCAACCCGCATCGGGAGGGCTTTTGCCGGGGACAGCACCTGCCAGCCCATTGCCTCCAGCACTTCCATTGCGGGCTTCTCGGCGAGGCGGTATTCGCTCATGCGGGCACCCGCACATGGCCGGAGAGCAGGTCTGTCATCAGGCTGGCCTTGAGATTGTGAAACTGGCGGACTTCGTCCGAAAGCCGTTGCGCATATTGCTCCATAGCAGAGAGGCTTGCGACGGCTTCAGCGATCTCGGCGACATCAAATCGACTGATCCGATGTTCCAAGAAGTCCTTCTTTGTCAGGAAGGAATATGCGCCACCTTAAGCGCCATGAACCTTTTCCTCGATAAGAACGTGAGCGAGGTGCCAGAGCACGTCTTGATCGAACGGCTTCTTCGCAATGAGCGTCCACATGTTCTGGTTCAGAAGGGCCGGGCAGGCTGACTTTGGAACTCTCCCCAGCTTCCCAACCGTTGCGCCAACCATGACCAACACTATCTCGTCACCAGTGAGCACATACTCCTCGTACTCCTCCATGAAACTTGGAGAAAGAAACCGCTGTTCGCCCAAATCGGAAGCCGGTTTCCCGACGTTCGTGACTCGAAAGTTCAATACGCCCTCATCGACATAATCTTCGCTCTTGAACGCAAACCCACGCCCAAGTTCGCAAATGTCGCCTAGTCGAACAGCATCATCATCAGGCTCGACGAGCAGATGCTGGAAGGTGGCTCTGCGCTTCGTGATTAGCAGGTCTGCGCAGAAGTCCAATGTCTGTTGCGCAGCAGCTATCGCCTCATCCACCGACCGCAGCACCTCGGCGATCCGCCGCTGTTCGTCGAGGGGAGGGAGAGGTATTTCGGTCTTGCCAACCAACGCGGAGTTGAGATTGCGCTGGGTTCCGGGCTGACTTTGGGTCTCGAAATACCGAGTATGAGCTTGAAGAAAAAAATAAAGATATTCGGGGTCGAGCCGTGATCTGTCGATACTTTTGAAGGCAACGAAGCCGTCATGAACGCACGCGTAGATGCCCGAAAAGAGCGGGCGTCCGATTGTGCCGCAAATGCTCATGATCAGATCGCCGGGAACGATCTCGACTGAAGCTTCTCTACCCGCATCAGATAGGTATTGGGTGGTCCGCAAGAGGACCCGGTCAGACGCGGTTACATCAGCTATGCGGACCCAGCCATGCCCCTCCCCCGCAAACCACTTTGGGTCTTTGATGGGGCGAGGCGAAGCTCCGCGCTTCACCCTAGCAAGATCGCCGAGAGCAACTAGCGGCCAATCATGAACCGCATTATTCGACATAGCCGAGCTTTTTGAGATGCCCGAACATCACCGCCTCCGCCTCGTCGCGCCTGACCATCAGGTCTTGCAGCTTGGCAACCTCCGCCGCGACATCGACTTCTTCGGCATCCGCGCCGGTCTGCACATAGCGGCTGATGTTGAGGTTGTATCCGTTGGCCGCAATCTCCTCGACCGGGACGACGCGAGCCAGCTTCTCGATGTCAGCAAAGGCGTGAACGGCATCGGCCAATGTGCGGATATGATCGTCGGTCAGGAAGTTCTGTGCTTTGCCCGGCTGAAAGGTGGCATCGCCATTGACGATCAGCACCTTGCCGCGCCGCTCGGCTGGCTTGTTCTTGCGGCAGATCAGCAGGGCGGCAGGGATGCCCGCTCCATAGAACAGATTGGTCGCAAGACCGACAACCGCCTCAATCACGTCTGCGGCCAGCATGGCCTCTCTGATCCGCCCCTCGGCCCCGCCACGGAACAAGACGCCGTGCGGCACCACCACCGCCAGCATCCCGCCATCCTTCAGGCTGGCGAGCATGTGCTGAACAAAGGCCAGATCGCCATAGCCCTTGGGCGGGCAGCCATAGACATCGCGCCCGAACGGATCACCATTCTGCCAGACATCGTAGCCCCATACCTTTTCACTGAAGGGCGGGTTGGCGAGCACGCGGTCATAGGCTCCGATCCCCTCCACGAACTCGCGCGCTTTGGGATCATACCGCTTGGGGGACAGGATCGTGTCGCCCTTGGCGATAAAGGCGTCGTCCACGTTGTGCAGGAACAGGTTGATCTCTGCGATGCCCCACGTGGCGAAGTTCTTCTCCTGCCCATAGAGCGACAGGGACCGGGCATCCTCGCCCCTATCCTTGAGATACTGCACCGCCTCCAGCAACATACCGCCAGAGCCGCAAGTGGGGTCATAGATCGACATGCCCGGGCGCGGGTCGATGATCTCGATCATCAGGCGCACGATCTGGCGCGGGGTGTAGAACTCGCCGCCCTTCTTGCCCGCACCTTCCGCGAACATCTTGATGAGATAGAGATAAGCATCGCCCAGCATGTCGGCTGGCGCATCGGCATTGCGCAGCCGGTGCTTCTCGAAATGAGTGAGCAGCTTCTCTAGCAGGGCGTCGGAGAAGCGATCCTGATTGGCGAAGTCCACCGATCCGAACACTCCGCGCAGCCGCAGGTTGGCATCTTCAATGGCTGCCAGCGCATTGTTCAGCCGCTGGCCAATCTGCGTGGATTGCTCGCGCACGGCTTCCCAGCGATGTTCGACTGGAATGTGAAAACGGTGCTCGTCCGGGTCGGCTGCTTCGGCCTTGTCGCCGGTTTCCGCCAGCAAGGTCTCGTATTCCTCCTGCCATACGTCACACAGGCGTTTGTAGAACAGCAGGCCGAAGATATATTGCTTGTAGTCGCCAGCATCGACGGTTCCGCGTAGAATATCCGCTGCGCCCCAGAGATGCTTTTCGAGTTCTTGTTGCGTAAGCTTCGCCATTGATCCCCCGAGTGCTCCCGCGAACCCATTGATCGAGTGCCAGGATTTAAGGGTGGACCCTATGCGTGGATGTGTGGAAGATCAATGCGCTAGTAGCAGGGAATTCTGGTCGATAAATTCTGTTCAAAACCGGTGGGCGGGTGATCTATTTAGAGCGCGATGGTAACTGCGCCAAGTGAAACTCTAGTATCGTAGATCGAAAAATTCTGCGAATTTTCCGCACTTTTATGCCAAGATTTAATGTGCTTAACAATAGTGATCGCATCAATATATTCCCAACCCGGGTTCAGAAGAACGTCAGGCCTACCGGGGCATGGACGGTCCAGCTCCGCCGCAACGGCAAGAAGTACACCAAACGCTGGGACAGCCACGCAGAGGCCCTGCAGGACGAGCAGGCTATCATTGCGGCCCGAGACACCGGCATGGACCCAGCGGTCGCCAATGACCCCGTAATGGACCCCACAGTCTCCAGCTTCGAGACAGTGATCCCACGGGCCAAGGGGCAGCTCTGGTACGGCAAGGACTGCGAGGCAGCGAGCTGGAGACAGATGGATACCCTCGCCGCCCTGCTGGGACCCAAGACCCGGCTGGACAGCATCGACACCCGCATGGTGGACGGGCTGATCCTGAAGCTCTCAAGGGACAAGTCGAGCAGCACGGTGAACCGCTATTTGTCGGCCCTCCGCAAGTTCCTCTCATGGTCCAAGAGCCGTGGGTACCGCAACGCACCTGTCGAGGACATCGAGTTCTCATGGCGCAAAGAGGTTGCCCATCGTATCCGCTGGATCAGCGAGGCCGAGGAGGCCCAGCTAGAGGCTCTCCTGCCAGCCAACACGTGGAAGCTGGTCTATGTTGCCATCGAGACGGGATGCAGGCGTGGCGAGCTTCTCGCTGCCAATGAGGGGCACATCAACGGGAACCGTCTCCACCTGTGGCAGACCAAGACCGACAAGCCCCGCACGATCCCAATGAGCGACAAGACCAAAGAGATGCTGCTGGAGCTGCTCCGGGGGGATATGCCCACAGGGCCGATGGTCCGGCGTCATTGGGATATCGCAAGGACCAAGATGGGCCTGCAGGACGATCCACAGTTCGTCTTCCATGCCTGCCGTCACACTTGCGCCACGAGGTTGGTCGATGCTGGCGTGAACGTCTTCGTCATCCAAGAGTGGTTAGGCCACAAGCGTATTGATACCACCCTACGGTACGCACATGTGAGACCCCAAAACCTTGACGATGCCTTGGTAAAAGTGGGGCTTTTCCGGGCTGGCCAGCAAGCCGATCCGCAGATTTCCGAGGGCTGCACCCCAGCCCCACCAGCTCAAATCCGTGGGGCCAATAGCCGTTTTGCTGCTTGAGGTCGAAATGAGAACTGCAGATTTCTGCGGTCTCTGGAGGCCCGACCCGGAATCGAACCGGGGTGCGCGGATTTGCAATCCGCTGCGTCACCACTCCGCCATCGGGCCGGAGAGAGGGCGCGAATTGCTTCGCTTTGCCGCGAAAGTCAACCCAAAGTTGCGTCCCCGGAGGCTATGGCTGGATATTGGCCAACATCAATTGTCGCGCAAAAGACGCAGTCCGCACAAATTCGCCGGAATCCATCTTGGCGCAAGGCACAAGCCAAGCTAGAAGCGACAAAATCTCCGCCATAGTGTATTGTATTCATAATACAGAAGTGGCATGGACGACGGAATATTCATTGCGAGGATCGACGCTTGGGCCAGGAAAATTTCAGACAGATGCGCAAAGCGATGGTGGTGAGCCAGCTGCGCACAACCGAGGTCAGCGATCCCCATCTGATCGCGGCGATGAGCCACATCCCGCGCGAAGATTTCGTGCCGGCCGCCCGACGGAGCTTTGCCTATGCTGACCGGGGCGTACAGATCGACGAGGGCCGGGCGCTGAATCCGCCGCTTACCACCGGACGGTTGCTGAACATGGCGCGCGTCACCAAGACCGACAATGTCCTGCTGATCGGCGCGGCCACGGGTTATACCGCTGCCGTGCTCGCGTCGCTGGCCGGAACCGTCACGGCGGTCGAAGAAAATGCGAAGCTGGCAGCCATGGCAGAAAGAAATCTGGCGGATTGCGCCAACGTCAGGATCGAAACGGGCAAACTCACAGACGGATGGAGCCCGGCGGCACCCTATTCCCTGATCGTTGTCGATGGCCTGGTAGAACAGATTCCCCGGAATCTTGTCGATCAACTGGCACCGGACGGACGGATCGTGGCCGCGATGCTGCATGACGGCGTACCCAGGCTTGCTTTGGGCCGAGCCGCCAGCGGTCATGTCGGCTATCAATATTTCGCTGATGGCGGGGGATGTCCATTGCCCGGCTTCGAAATTGCGAAAAGCTTCACATTCTGAGACGTTCGGGAGACTATTGAAATGACCAGACGTCCCCTTTTCCTTGGAACGGCCATTGTGGCGTTGCTGTCTGCACCGGTGCAGGCCGACACCTTGCGCGATGCCCTGATCGCTGCCTACCAGACCAACCCGACGTTGTCCGGAGCGCGTGCTGGCCAGCGGGCAACCGACGAAAGCGTGGCCATTGCCAAGGCCGATGGTCGGCCGAATGCCACCAGCGACTTCGGTTTTCAGGAAAATTTTCTGCGCAGCGCCAACAGCTTCACCGCACCGCTGCGCCAGTCGACGGCGGGCGGATCGATCGATGTACCGATCTATTCCGGGGGTGCCGTAAAAAATGCGATTCGGGCGGCCAGAACGAGAGTCGAGGCCGGGCAATATGATCTGCGCGCGACCGAGGCCAGCGTGTTTAGCAATGTTGTCGCCACCTATATGGACGTGATCCGTGATTCGGCGATCGTCCAGCTGAACCGGTCCAATGTTGGCGTGCTCTCGGTCAATCTCGATGCGACCAGCGACCGGTTTGAAATTGGCGACCTGACGCGCACTGACGTCGCCCAATCCGAATCCAGACTGGAAATTGCCAAGAGCGACCTCGAAACCGCACGCGCCAGCCTGATCCGCAGCAAGGAAAATTATATCGCGCTGGTCGGCCACGAGCCCGGCGATCTGGAACCGCCGCCACCGTTGCCGAACATGCCCGAAACACCCGATCAGGCCGTTGATATTGCATTGACCTATAATCCGGACCTGCTCGCAGCCAAGGAGCGCAGCGACGCCGCCGAATTTGATATCAAGACCGCGCGGGCTGCCAACAACCCGCGCGTTTCGACTTATGCCCAGGGGCGATATGTAAATTTCCACGGCACGCTCGGTGGAAATATCCCGGGCACCACTTTTGTCCAGGAACAGTCCACGGCGGAGGTCGGCATCCGGGCGACAATGCCGATTTACCAGGGCGGTCGGCCCGCCGCGCAAATCCGGCAGGCTCAGGCGCGGTCCGGCCAGGCCTACGAACAGCAGATCGCGATCGAACGCGATGTTATCGCCCAGACGCGTGCCGCCTATTCCAGCTGGCGCGCCTCGGAGCGCGTGATCCAGTCGTCGGAACGGGCTGTCGCGGCGGCCAGCCTGTCTCTGGAAGGCGTTCGGGCGGAAAATTCCGTCGGCAACCGCACTATATTGGACATATTGAACGCCGAGCAGGAATTGCTCAACGCTCAGGTGCAGCTGGTGACGGCGCGCCGCAACAGCTATGTCGCCGGTTTTTCTCTGCTCGCTGCGATGGGTAGGGCGGAAGCGCGGGATCTGGGCCTCGATGGCGGCCCGCTATATGACCCCAACATCAATTACGAGCGGGTCGACGACATCTTCTACGACTATCAGAGCGACCCCAATCCGGAGCCACAGGCGACCAGAACCGTTGACACCCAGGCGCAAAAGGCGGACATAGAGCCATTGCCGGAGTTACCGGCGCGCCGTTAAGGCCGCCTGCGTCAATCAAGCTCGGCAACATGGCATAAGTGTAGGGGTTTCGCAGATGGCTGAACAAAACCGCGAATCGTCGATGGAGGAAATCCTCTCGTCGATCAAACGCATCATCGCCGAAGACAAGGCGATTGATGAAGATCGGCCCGTCAGTCGTCGCAAGAGTCCACTCAAACCTTCGTTGCAGGCGGTTCCCGATGTCGAGCCGGACGACAGCGATGAGGAAATACTCGAACTGACCGATGAATTGCCTGAGCAGCAGAACTCGGCCGCCCGGGGCGTTTTCGGCGACCGCCGCAAGGAAGAGCGGCTGATCGACGACAACAAGCTTGACAGCATGCGCCAGTCGCTCTCGGCGCTGGTCGAAAAGGAAGCTTTCGAACGCCGGCTCCCGCCGCAGCCCGCCGGCGGCACGTCGCTGGAAGATCTGACCCGCGAACTGATGCGACCAATGATCAAGCAATGGCTCGATGCGAATTTGCCGGTGCTTGTCGAGGAACTGGTCGCGCGGGAAATACAGCGGCTGAGCGAGAAATAGCGGCAGCGCCCCAATCACATTTGCCTTGTCGGACAGCCGTGCTAAACCACCGCTCATGACAAAAGCATTTCAAACATTCACCGCTGCCCTGCTTCTGGCAGGCACCTTTCTTTCACCCACATATGCCGCGGCACGGCCAATGACCGCAGAGGATCTCGCGACGCTGAAGCGGATGGGATCGGTCGCGGTCTCTCCGGACGAGAAATGGGCGGCGTTCGATGTCACAGAAACCGATCCGGAAAGCTACACGCGGTCCACCGCTCTCTATCTGCTGGCGCTCGACAAGCCGCAGGCAGTACCCCTGCGGATCGTCGACAAGCCGGAAAAAAGTGAGCATAGCCCAGCCTTTGCCGCCGACGGCAGTCTCTATTATCTCAGCGATGCCAGCGGTTCGGAGCAGCTTTGGCGCAGCGACATATCCTCGTCCGGTACCGCCGACGAGCCGGTCCGCGCCAGCGATGTGAAAGCCGATATTGCCGGCTTCAAGCTTTCTCCGTCCGGCAACAAGATTGCGCTTTGGGGCGATATCGCGAAGGACTGCCCGACATTCGGCTGCGAATCCGATGGCAACCGCGCCGAGCCGGGCCCCGGCACGGGCCGTGAATATGACGCACTGTTCATCCGCCATTGGTCGAGCTGGGAAACGCCGGGCAATTACAGCCGAGTATTTGCCTTTGACCTGAAAGACGGAAAAATTGCCGGCGATGGCGCGGCGATGGGCGGCGAGCTGGTCGGCGACAGTCCGTCCAAGCCGTTTGGCGGCGGCGAGGAAATTGCCTGGATGCCGGACGGAGACGGTCTGTTCTTTGCGCTGCGGAAGGCCGATCGCAAGGAGCCTACATCGACCAATCTCGATCTATACGGGGCCAAGACAGATGGCACGGAAACGGTCAATTATACCGATGGCAATGAAGCGACCGACACGCTCCCCGCCTTTTCTTCGGACGGGGAATGGCTGGCTTGGGCGGCGATGGCTCGGCCGGGTTACGAAGCCGATCGCCTGGTGGTGAAACTGCGCAAAAAGGGCAGCGAAGAAGACGATGCCATTGCCCTCACCAAGGATTGGGACCGTTCGGTCGGCTCGATTGTCTGGACGCCCGACGACGAGAGCCTGATCGTCACCGCGCAGGAGGTGCTCGATCATCCTGCCTTCTCGGTGGATGTCGCCACGGGCAAGGTTACCCGACTGACCGGGGAAGGCAATGTGGGCACCACCATCCCGCTACAGGATGGCTCGCTGATCTACACGATGAACAGCATCCAGCTGCCGACCGATCTCTATCGCCGCACACCGGACGGGACGGTCACGCAGCTGACCAACCTCAATGGCCGCGAACTGGCCGCGATCGACAAGGTCGATGTCCAGCGCTTCCAGTTTGCCGGCGCGGGCGGCGACAAGGTCTGGGGCCAGATCATCAAGCCCGCCGGCGCGACCGGCAAGCTGCCGACGGCCTTTCTGGTTCACGGCGGACCGCAGGGCAGTTTCGGCAACAGCTGGTCGACCCGCTGGAATCCGAAGGTGATGGCGGCGGCCGGCTATGCCGTGGTCACGGTCGATTTCCACGGTTCTACCGGCTACGGCCAGGCGTTCACCGACAGCATCAACAAGGACTGGGGCGGCAAGCCGCTGGAAGACCTGAAGCTCGGCTACGCGGCGGCGCTGAACAGCGATCCGCAGATCGACGGCGAGCGGTCCTGCGCGCTGGGCGGCTCATATGGCGGTTATATGATGAACTGGATCGCCGGCAACTGGCCCGACCGATTCGACTGCCTGGTCAACCATGCCGGCGTCTTCGACCTGCGAGCGATGGCGCTCAGCACCGAAGAGCTGTGGTTCGACCAATGGGATCATGGCGGCCCCTGGTGGACACGGTCCGATCCGGAAAAATGGAATCCGGTGAACAAAATCACCAGCTGGAAAACCCCGACCCTGTTCATCCACGGCGAGAAGGATTTCCGCATCCCCTATACCCAGAGCATCATGCCGTTCACCGTATCGCAGGAGATGGACATACCGTCGAAACTGCTGATCTTCCCGGACGAGAATCACTGGGTGCTGAAGGGCAAGAACAGCGTGCAATGGTACCGGACGGTGCTCGACTGGATGGGTAAATGGACGGGAACCGAAGGAGCCCAAGGAAGCGACGGCAAATGACCTGTTTCCCGACCGATGAGCGCGATGGCACGATCATCATCACGCTGACCAATGGCGAACGCAACACGCTCAACCCGGATCTGCTTGAGGAGGGCGCGGCGGCGCTACGGGCACTGGCAGCCAATCCGCCGGAAGCGGGCATCGTCCTGACCGGGGCCGGCGCGCATTTCACCTGTGGCATGGATACCAAGGTTGCCGCATCGCTCGACGAGGCCGGCCAGAAGCGAGCGGTGGCGGGGATCAATGAATTTGCGGCGGCGCTGCACCGCCTGCCCTGTGCGGTGGTAGGGGCGATCAACGGCAACGCGATCGGCGCGGGCGGGATCATGGCGCTGGCCTGCGACTGGGTGCTGGCGGCGCAGGGCGACTACAAGATTGGCCTGCCCGAGGCCAAGGCCGGCCTGCCCTTCCCGGCGGTGCCGCAGGCGATTCTCGATCACTGGCTGGACCCGGTCTGGCGAAGACGGCTGGCGCTGTCCTCGCAATTGCTGACACCGGCAGAAGCCCTCATGGCAGGACTGGCGGATGAGCTGGCGGAACCGGACCAATTGCTGGACCAGGCCGTGGCACGCGCTCAGGAACTGGCCGCACAGCCGGCTTTCAGGACATGCAAACGGCAATTGCGCGCGAAAGCCAATACCGAAATTGACGGGATTTTGGGATAGCAAGCCATCGTCATTGCGAGCGCAGCGAAGCAATCCAGAGCGGCACGCGCTGACGATGGCGGCCGGACGCTCCGGATTGCTTCGTCGCTTTGCTCCTCGCAAGGACGAATAGGGTGTTGTTTCGCGCGAAAACCAATGCCAAAGGCTGCGCATGACCTTAGACAAAAATTTCGACCCCGCGGCCATCGAGGCGCGCTGGTATGAGCATTGGGAAAGCAGGGGCCTGTTCCGTCCCGAGCGGGACGATCGCGAGCCCTTCACCATCGTCAACCCGCCGCCCAATGTGACGGGCAGCCTGCATATCGGCCATGCGCTGGACAATACGCTGCAGGATATCATCATCCGGCACGAGCGGCTGAAGGGCAAGGATGCCTTGTGGGTTGTCGGCATGGACCATGCCGGCATCGCCACCCAGATGGTGGTCGAGCGGCAGCTCAACGAACGCCAGCAGAAGCGCACCGATTTCACCCGCGAGCAATTTGTCGAGAAGGTCTGGGAATGGAAAGAGGAAAGCGGCGGCGCAATCACCCGGCAGCTGCGCCGTCTCGGCTGTTCGATGGACTGGTCGAACGAACGCTTCACCATGGACGACGGCATGAACGAGGCCGTGCTCAAGGTCTTTGTCGACCTCTACAATGACGGCCTGATCTACCGCGACAAAAGGCTGGTCAACTGGGATCCGGCGCTGAAAACCGCGATTTCCGATCTCGAGGTCGAGACGGTCGATACCAAAGGAAGTTTCTGGCATTTCAAATATCCGCTGGCCGACGGCGTGACGCTGGCTGACGGGCGCGACTATATCGAGGTCGCCACGACCCGGCCGGAAACGATGCTGGCCGATATGGCGGTAGCCGTGCATCCGAGCGACGAGCGCTACAAGAGCGTGGTGGGCAAGGAAATCTTGCAGCCCATTACTGGACGTCGGTTCAAGATTGTGGCCGACGAGCATGCCGATCCGGAACTGGGTTCAGGCGCGGTGAAGATCACGCCCGGCCATGATTTCAACGATTTCGAGGTTGGCAAACGCGCCGGATTTGCGGCGGGCGACATGCTCAATATGCTCGATGGCGAGGCGAATGTTTGCCAGACCGCCGATGGTCTGGTGCCGGACGAATATATCGGGCTGCACCGGTTCAAGAAAGATGGCCTCGATGGCGCGCGCGAACTGGTGGTGCAGCGGCTGAAGGAACAGGGCTTCCTGATCCCGCATGTTTCCAAGTCCAAGGATGGCGAAGAGGTAGAGCAGGATGCCGAGCCGCGGACCATCGCGACACCCTTTGGCGATCGCGGCGGTGTGGTGATTGAACCATGGTTGACCGATCAATGGTATGTCGATGCCGAAACGCTGGCACAGCCCGCGATTGAGGCGGTGAAATCGGGTGCGATCGAGATTGTGCCGAAGTCGTGGGAAAAAACCTGGTTCAACTGGATGGAGAATATCCAACCCTGGTGCGTGTCGCGGCAGCTTTGGTGGGGGCACCGGATACCGGCATGGTTTGACGAGAGTGGCAAAATTTATGTGGCGCTGGATGAAGCTGAGGCGCAAGCTCAGGCTGGTCGCGATGTGGCACTTACTCGCGACCCTGACGTCCTCGACACCTGGTTTTCCTCCGCACTCTGGCCCTTCGGTACACTTGGCTGGCCCGAAAACACCCAAGACCTAGAACGTCACTACCCCAACGACCTGCTGATCTCCGGCTTTGACATCTTGTTCTTCTGGGATGCCCGGATGGCGATGCAGGGGTTGCATTTCATGAAGGAGGTGCCGTGGAAGCGGCTCTATCTGCACGGGCTGGTGCGCGCGGAGGATGGCTCCAAAATGTCCAAGTCCAAGGGCAATGTGGTCGATCCGCTGGGACTGATCGACCTATATGGCGCCGACGCGCTGCGCTTCTTCATGGCGGCGATGGAAAGCCAGGGCCGCGACATCAAGATGGATGACAGGCGCGTCGAGGGCTATCGCAATTTCGCCACCAAGCTGTGGAATGCCTCGCGCTTCTGTGAGGCGAATGGCATTGGCGCGAGCAAGACGCTTGTCGCGCCCGAAGCCACCCTGCCCGTCAACCGCTGGATCATCAGCGAGGTCGTCGAGACGCAATGGGCGCTCGACAAGGCGCTGGCCGACCTGCGCTTCGATGCGGCGGCAAACACCATCTATCATTTCACCTGGGACCGTTTCTGCGACTGGTATCTTGAACTGATCAAACCAGTATTGCAGGGCGAGGAGGCCAGCGGGGCGGACGAAACCCGCATTGTCGCCGGCTGGGTGCTCGACCAGATCATCGTCATGCTGCATCCGTTCATGCCCTTCATCACCGAGGAATTATGGCATGCAATGGGAGAGCGGAACTACGATCTGATCGTGGCCAAATGGCCGGAACCACAGATGGAGATCGACGCCGAAGCGAAGGCGGAAGTCGACTGGCTGATCAAGCTGATTACCGAAGTGCGTTCCGCAAAAGTCGAACTAAATATCGCCCCCGGCACCAGAATGACGGCGCATGTGCGCCATGGTGATGATGCGCTGCAAGCCCGGATTGCCCGCCAGAATGCCGCACTCGACCGGGTCGGACGTCTGGAAGCAATCTCCTTTGATCCGGCTCCGGAAGGCGCGTCGGCACAGATTGTGGTGGATGGCGCGACCTATGTGCTGCCGCTCGCCGATGCGATCGACATTGACGCGGAAAAAGGCCGGCTGAACAAGGCTCTGGAAGCCGCGCAGAAGGAAGCCAAGTCGCTGTCCGGACGGCTTGGCAATCCGAATTTTGTCGAAAAGGCCAAGCCGGAAGCGATCGAAAAGGCCCGCGCAGATCTGGCCGACAAGGAAGCGGAAGCGGAACGATTGCAGGCGGCTATCGGTCGGCTGGGGTGAGCTTGCTCCTGCGCAGGCGGGAAGCTATCTCGACCAGAGCGTGACTTGGCAATGGTGGAAGATGGGTCCCCGCCTTCGCGGGGACACCGTGTGCGATATCTCTCCTACCTAGCGTCCCCGCGGCGCATCTTTTCCGCGCTGGCGCGCATTTTCACGGCCCCTTCCCGCATTTTTTCTGCTCCCCGACGCATGTCGGGAACCTTTTCCACCAATTGCTGCGCCGTGACCTGCCTGCCGCTCCGCTCATATTGCCGGGCAGCCTCGCGTTTCCGAAATTCGGGATCTCGCTCGAGCCGGTCGGCATAGGCCTCCATCTTGTCGGCACCGCGCAGCATCCCTTCCACACCCTTTTCCATGCCGACGGCGGCCTTGGCCATGCTGACCTTGACCTCGGCCTTGATGTCCCGGGCAAGCTTCTCGCTCCATTGCTTGTGATTCCCGTGCTCAGTATCATGGGCATGGGTTGCCGTTGCCGGCCATAGCGACGCGGCGGCCAGACCCAATCCCGCAAACAAGGTGAAATAATGCCTATCAACCATTTACTTCTCCATATCAGTCGGCCGCGCCCGATGCGCCGCCTTATGACTACATATGTAATCGACAGGAGAAAATGTGGTAGCGACGATCGATCAACAGCCGAAGGAAATGGACAAACGGCTTCCTCGGAAATTACCGGCCCTGGGCTCTCCAGCGCTTGATTACCCGCTGGATGATCTCTTCCTCGCCGCCCTGTTCGCGCCACAGGTCCGAGAATATCGGATCTTCCGAGGCCGGGCGGCGTTCTTCGGCCAGCGTATCCAGCGAGACGCGGATCGGAATCGCGACACCTTCGCCGCAGCAGATCACCTCGCGGTTGCGCAAGGCGGGAATGGAATCAAGAAAACCGCGTGCCCCTTCCGGCATCGCCGCCTTCACGAAGGCCTGATCGCGGTCATTGTTGAGCCGCATGGACAGGATCGTGCCGCATTGCGAGAGCACGCCCTCGGCAAGATCCGATGGCCGCTGGGTAATCAGTCCCAGCGAAACGCCATATTTCCGGCCTTCCTTGGCAATCCGGCTGAGAATATCGCGGACACTGCTTTCCTCGGCGACATCGTCATTGGGAATGTAGCGGTGCGCTTCCTCGCAGACCAGCAGCATCGGCCGCTGCGGTTCATTGCGCGCCCAGATCGCATAGTCGAACACCAGCCGGCTCAGCACCGACACGACGGTTGGCGTGATTTCGGACGGCATAGCAGACACGTCGATGATCGAAATCGGCTTGCCCTCGGAGGGCAGCCGGAAAATCTTGGTCAGAAAGCTGGCCATGGTGTCGCCCACCAGCATGCCGGAAAACATGAAACTGTAGCGCGGATCGGCCTTGATCTCGTCGATCTTGCTTTTCAGGCGCTGATAGGGGGCGCTGTTGGTTGCCTTGTCCAGCTTGCCCATTTCATTTTGCAGGATCGTGGTCAGATCGGACAGCAGATAGGGCACGGGGGAATCCACGGTGAGCTTTGCAACACCCATCGACGCCTGATTCTTGGCCTTCGCCGCCAGCAGGCATTTAGCGAGAATGTCGCAGTCCATCTGCTTGGCATCGCCTTTCGACTGAACAAATACTTCGCAATGTTCGCGAAAGTTCATCAGCCAATAGGGCAAGTTCAGGTTGTTCACGTCGAAAACCTTGCCATTCTGCTTGAACGCCGCTCCATATTCCCCGTGCGGATCGATCATGATGATATGACCCTGCGGAGCGAGATCGCAGATCTTGTGGAGGATGAGCGCGGCTGCGGTCGACTTACCGGTACCGGTGGAACCCAGGAGCGCAAAATGCTTGCCAAGCATGGCATCGACATAGAGCGCGCCGCGGATATCGTTGGTGGGATAGACTGTGCCCACCTCGACATTGGCCCGGCCATCGGACGCATAGACCTGCTTGAGGTCGGCGGTGGTAACGGCATAGACAATGGATGCGGGTGTGGGATAGCGGGTCACGCCCCGACGAAAATTGTAGATCTGTCCGGTCAGCTGTTCCTCGTCACCCTCGCCGAGAAAATCGATCTCCGCGACCACCATTCCTGCCCGACCTTCATAGAGTCGCTGCGTTCGGATATTGGCCAGCAACCAGGTCTGACCAACCCGTATTTTAACCTGACTACCAACCTGTCCGGCCATTTGTACGGTCTTGTCGTGATGATCGAGCAATTTTGCCAGATCGGCGGTATCCATCACCACCTTCGAACCGGAACCCGCGATTTCGATCACTTCACCAATCTTGTGGCCCACCTGACGCCGGGGAGTGGCACCCTGATCGACCTTTCCCTGCGGGTCAGCGGCGGAACCCGGAAGCGGCCTTGCTCCGGGAAAATTGTGGGAGCCCATGTCGGACATTGCCGTTTTTCCTGTTTTGCTTTTCGAAAAACCGGATTAGTCGCCCATGGTTAAGGAAGATTTACCGGCCCTGCGGAAAGCATTGGCGAGGACAGCTGCCGCGCGGGCCCGCCTTACATCTTGCGAAACAGATAACCGGCAGACCAGCCCAGCAACACCGAAATGAACACGGCGATCAAGCCATAGAGAAAGCCGTTATTCTGGGACAGATTGGTGATGAAACGGCCCATGCCAATCTTCTCGATGGTGATATTCTTGACTTCGGCAGCCTCCACCCGGCCATCGATTATGAGAAAGGTTTCCGCCGTATAATCGCCTACCGGCACGCTGGCTGGAAGGTTGATCCGCGCCTGATAGAGCACGCTGTTGGTGATCTTGACGCTATCGGGCAAATTCTTGAACAGATTGCTCCGGGAATTCAGGTCGACGAGTCCGCCGACAAAGCGATCCAGTTCGCTGCTGTCAATCGCTCCCGCCGGAGACAGCTGCAGATGGTTCAGTCCCAGTTCGTAGATATCTGCAGTCTTGCTATCGACAATCTCGTCAACCGGTCTCGAGGATGCAATCGCGTAAAAGCCGGGAGCTGAACGAAATTCGCTGCTCGCCGCGTTGATCCAGATTCCGGCGATTTGCTGTTTCTCGCGCACAACAATCGACTCAACCGGCCCCTTCAAAACGACAACAATATTCGCCTCGTCAGTATTGCGGGTGCCCGGCGGATAGGTGATCGCGCCAAACAGCAGCAATTGCGCGCCACTGAAATCGCCCCGGATACTGATCCGGTCCTGCGATACTTCGGGAACAAGAACCGGAGTCGCGCCCACGGTCAGCAAGGCGATGGCAAAAACCGAGAACAATCGCACAAAAAGGGCGGGAAGCTGCATCACAGAGGCTGTACCGTGTAAATCTCGTCGGGCTGGAAACCCAGTCCCAATGCCATGCGCAGCGCAACGACCAGCACCATGCCGGCCAATGCCAGTCGCAGATATTCAGGCCGCATCCGCTGGGCGAATTTTGCGCCCAGTTGCGCGCCGGTCACGCTACCGATCAGCAGCAGCGCGGCCAGGACGATATCCACCGCGCGCGTGGTCATGCTGTGCATCATGGTCGACGCGATGGTGACAAACAGGATCTGAAACAGGGAGGTCCCGACGACGACCTGCGCGCCCATGCCCAGCAGATAGAGCATCGCCGGCACCATGATGAAGCCGCCGCCCACGCCCAGCAACATGGTCAATATGCCGGTCAGCAAGCCGAGAATGAACGGGGCAATCGGGGAAATATAGAGGCCTGACCGGTAAAAGCGGTATCGGAAGGGCAGATTGGCCACCAGTGGGTGATGGCGCCTTTTTCGTGCCGGAAGCGGCTTGCCGGCCCTTAGCGCCCGGACGCTCTGCAGCGATTCCTTGAACATCAGTCCGCCGATGCTCGACAGCATCAGGACATAGAGCACATTGATGACGGTATCAATCTGGCCCCACCGTTGCAGGATCTGGAAGAGCCCGGTTCCGATGACCGTGCCCACTATGCCGCCGACCACCAGGATCGCGCCCATCCGGAAGTCCACACCCTTGCGGCGCATATGGGCGGCAACGCCCGAAATACTGGCCCCGGTGACCTGGGTAGATGCGGAGGCAGCGGCGACCGTCGGCGGGATACCGTAAAAGATCAGCAGCGGCGTGGTCAGAAAACCGCCGCCGACGCCGAACATGCCCGACAGGATACCCACCAGTCCGCCAAGCAGGACGATAACAAAGGCGTTAACCGAAAGATTGGCGATTGGCAGGTATATGTCCATATGGCGAAGGGACTAATCCCTTTTTGGTGCGGGATAAAGAGCGTTGCCGTCTGCAGACCAAGAAAACAATCTACTGGCTCAGCGGCGGCAAATCTCAGGCTCTCTAGAAGCTGGTCGAAACGGTCAGGGCCGCTCCGCTTCCCGGTCGGGCATTGCCCGCAACCCGAACCCGCGCGTCGACGGCAATGCGGGTCAACGATGTGCCCAATGGCAGATCGAGACTGACCCGTGGCCCCACATCCACACGGCGAATGTCACGCTGGCCACCAGCCCATAGCCCGGCACCGGCCCAGAGCCTTCGGCCATCGATGTCGGCAATCGGGCGCTGAACCGTCGCTGATCCGTCAAAAAAATAGGTCTCGTTCCGCCCGAAAACATAGCCGGCCTGCGCATAGGTCTCGAGCGCAAATCGTTCCATGATCAGATCCGGCCCGGTCCCGCCGGTCGCATAAAATGCCATGCCGGATGCGCGCCCCGAGCCTGCGTTGAACCGTTGTTCGGCATGCACGGCCAGCGGCAGGTTCCGCACCGGGCGGATGCGCGTCCCCAGTGCGATTTCTTCCTGACTGACGGGAGCCAGCGCCGCCGACAGCCGGCCATAGAGCAAGATTTCCGGGGCAGGCCCGTCGAACAGGCGATAGGAAAATATGGCACCTGCCTGGCTGCCACCATATTGACCATTGGCTATCGAGCGACCGCGCGTGCCCTGACGATCTTGTCTCGCTCCGGAATCTTGCCGGGCATGAACCCAGAAATAGGCTGCCAGTTTTTTCTCCTGCTGCGATTGGCGCGGATCGGGGAAACGCGGGATGGGCGCTGCGCGTTCGCCAGAATCACCGCCCGGCCCTCGGCGCGAGGCCTGCAGGACAAACCCGCCGAGCGCATCGGAATATCGCCCGGACAGAGTACGGGAACGGGACACGCTTGCGGCAGAATGTACCGGCAGAGGACAAGGGACCGGCCCGGGCTCCGCAGCATGGACGAAGCGGTATCGGCGTTTTGACTTCCGGGAAGGTGCGGGTGTTCCTGCGACGGGCAAGTACAACCTTGCCCATCCTTTCGTACCCGATTTTCCCGGCTGAAGCACCGGGGCGGCATCGACCGTAGCGACAGGATACCACGCGACGCCGCCCGGGCTGTACCAGGAGATCACCCTGACCAATATCCAGATCGCCGCCACGCTCGCCATTGCCCGCAACGGCGCACCGGCAGCGGCTCCCAGCACGCGATCAGCCTTCGTCTTCCGCGGAAGAATGCGGTCTGAGCCGCTTGACATTCCGAGCATCTGGATAGAAATGGCTGGTTTTTTCCCATCGCGCGGGTTGACCGGCAAGCTCCTGGACATAATGGGTGAGCGCACGCCAGACCGCCATGATATTGATCAGATTGGCGACGACCGTCCGCGGAATCGACAGGATCGCTTCGCGCAAGCCGTAGAGGGCAAAGACGAAAACGGCTTTCATCATCAGCCGCCACAGGAGAAACCCGGCATTGAGGAACAGCAATGTCTTCAGAAACGGTGAAACGGGTTGGAGGCGATAGCCGCTCATTCGTTCGGCGAGCAGCAGCAGGCCCGTCAAAATGATGGCAATATAGGCGATCGCGAGGCCGATGGCGGCAAAGCTGGCCTTGCGGTCACGCAGGCGCATCCAGTTTTCCCGCCAATTATCCTGCCAGCCCAGCCGGTCCCAGCCGGACAGAGAAATCCCCGCCATCCACCGGCTCTTCTGCCGGATGGCATCTTCCAATTTCTCGGGAAAAAATTCCTGGGTTGCGACCCATTGCCCGCGCCTGTCCCGCAACCGGGCGAAAATGCCGCGACTCTCTCCCCCGGTCAGATGCAGCCCCAGTTCGTAATCTTCGGTCATGCTCTGCGCATCAAAAGGTTTGCCTCGGGTCTGGGCGGACAGCTTGTGCAGGGAATCCCGGGCAAAGGCACAGCCGACTCCGGCCGAGGGGATCGAAGCACCCAGCGCCTCGCGCAGCACCATTTGCTTGCCATGCAATTCGGCGAACTCATCGCCATAATGACCGGCAACCCAGCGCGATCGCCTGGCCCGACGGGGAATGACGGGAAGCTGGACAAGAGCAGCCTTGCGGATCAGGTGAGCGAAAAGCCTCAGCGCTTCGGGATGCACGATATCCTCCGCATCGTGCAGAATGATCGCGGAAAAGTTGGCCTGTTCCTCGATTTCGTCGCGACACAGGGCATCCCAGAGATGATTGAGACAATCGGCCTTGGTGGTGGGCCCGTCTCGCTGACAGATGACGAGTCGAACCCTGTCGCTGCCGGTCGCGGCTGCCGCCACCGCAGCGACCGTTTCGGGATCATTGGGATAGCAGCCGACATAGATGCGATAGTCGCTCGCTGTCCACTGCTGCAAACAGCGGCGCAGCATCGCGCCGATCACCGGCGCCTCTTTCCAGGCCGGCACGAATATCGCCATGCGGCGAGCGGATGCCGCAGGGGGCAGACTTTCCACGGTTACCCTTTGGTAGCGGGAATATACCAGCAGCTTACGTCGCAGACGGTGAAAAATCCAAAGCCCGTCGAACAGCAGGTCGTCGACCGACCCGATCAGGAACGCCAGGCTGGCGAACAGCAGCAGTTCCTTCTGCAGAAAATCGAGAGCCGGCAAAATTTGGTCGCTTGCCATGAACATACTCCGCGGGTTCGCAAAAGCGGGGCTTCTGCAGGAATCTGAAAATGTCGGTGGTGGAGGGCAGGCTTTGCGCTGGCGCTATCCGGATTCGATCGGGCGGCCTGGCTTCCCGCGCACATGCTCAAAGGAACCAATTGCCAGCGCCAGCAGCATCGGATAGGCCCAGAATACCGCTCCAGTGGCAAATGCCCAAGGCGTTATCTGGGGTGCCATCATAACCGCTGTGTGAATGGTCACCGCAAGCAGATGAAAGGCGGAGGCCCAGATCGGCCAGAACCGATCAGATTTGATCGCTAAAGTAATCAGCGCGACGAGAGCGACGATATCGATAGCAAATATCTTCACTTCTGTCCCGATCCACGGGGTTCCCCATAACTTGCCAACGGCCAAGGATGACAATGAACCGATTATCATGATCGCAGCTCCAAAATATTCCGAACACGCGCCCCGAAAAATTGCATATCCGCAACAGACGAAGAGAAAAATATAATAGACATTGCCCCAGACTGTATTGAGGATCACGGTTCTACATCTTGCTCTCATAGGGATTTGACGAGAACGAATGCTTCCAGCTGCGCGAGCGATTAGACAGCATGATCCACCATATTGATAACCCGCTTCTCTTCCTCCATGGCATAGGCCGGGGGTTTCATGTCGCCGCTTCCCAGGGCCATTGCCTGCAATCCGATTTGGTCGCGCACTTCAGCCAGCCGGTGATGGGTCGCCACCAGATGTTCTCTTGCTCCGACCATTGCGGACAATGTCTCCGCCGCCTCCGCAATCGCGTCCTGGCCGACGACCGCCGACAGATTGGCGCTCGCCCTTGCCGCCGGCATATAGCCGATCAGGTCGCCCATTTTGCGGATAGCCTCATCGAGAGCCCCTTCCGCCGCGAACAGTCTTTTGGCCAAATGTTCGGCTGCATCTTGTCGCTGTTTCAGCATCATCGCTCCTTCCTCAGTTTCTGCCTTCATCACGCTTCCAATCCCGCGTGGAAAATATGTCCCGGTCGCTGGTCGCAGGCGCTGGCCGATCGGGCTCAGCCCTTGAGCCGCGACAGGGCTTCCAATCCGGATATCAGCCCCCCGAAGGACAAAGCCGCCCCGATCGCGATCACCAATATCCAGCCCAGGCGTTCGACCGCGGCAAGCCGGTTTTTCTCGCCACGGAAGCGCGGAACGGGAAGCGGACGGTGCCGGAATTCAGATCGCTCCAAAGCCTTGAGAGCACCGCCGCTTTCCGCCTTCGCGCTATCATCCTTGATCTCGGCCGTTTCGCTTCTGTTTCTCGCGGATGACGGGTCCTGATTCCCGTTATTGCTGTCTCGTACAACAAGCGGCGCTTGATATATCAAGGATTGATATGCCTGTTCATGATCGAGCGTAGCGAAAATGCGCGCGGCTTCGAAGCGGGAATGGGCGTTCAGGACCCGCATCGCCGTGCGCAACCGCTGATCCACCGTGTGCGGCGACACGCCCAGTTCCCGCGCAATTTCCTTGGAGTTGAGATGCACCAGCACCAGTCGCAGGCAATCGCGCTGCCCGTCGTTCAGCCTGTCCTCTGCCGCAGCGGTCATGCCGGGAGAGGCCTTTCGATTCGAATGTTGCGAATCTCTGCCGGGTTCAATAGCGGCACAGAATCGCAGCATATAGCTGGCGTAAATTGCAGGCATCGCGCTCGATGCATCATATCTGCCCCCTGACCGCCATATATTGACCGACTGATACGAGCACTTGTTCTAGCAGAATAACCCCGTTTGGTGAAATTATTCGTTTCTAGGGATCATCGTCCCCCCGATATTGTCCACAAGCCGGATTGCTGCAAAGTCCGCTGGACTTGCGGCCATGTTCAGGCCATCAACCTGAAAAAAGGAGAGAGCATGAGCGCAACACAGGCAGAGCCCTTGACAAATACCGGGCTGGCATATCGGTCCGGCGGGTATCGGAACTATGTCATCATTTCGCTGATGCTTCTTTACACACTGAATTTCATCGATCGCATATTGATCGGCGTTGTCGCCCAACCCATCATCGAAGAGTTCAAGCTGCAGGACTGGCAGTTCGGTCTGCTGTCCGGATTCGGCTTTGCCCTCATGTACACGGTCATGGGCATCCCGATTGCCCGGCTTGCCGAGCATATGAACCGGGTCAGGATCATTGCCGCCAGCGTCATATTATGGTCGCTAATGACTGCATTGTGCGGGATTGCCGGCAGCTTCATTGCACTCCTCGTGTTCCGCATCGGCGTCGGCATAGGGGAAGCCGGCCTGACGCCTGCGGCCAATTCGATCATCTCGGACTATTTCCCGCCGCGCAGCCGTGCCCGGGCGATCGCCATCTATACCATGGGCATCACCCTGGGCGGTGTGCTGGCCAACGCCTTTGGCGGCCCGATCACCGAACTCTTTTCCTGGCGCGAGGCGTTTCTGGCGCTGGGTATACCCGGAGTGGTTTTCGGCCTGATTTTCCTGTTCACGGTCGAGGAGCCACCGCGCGGCTATGCCGATCCTCCCACAGCCAGCAAGCCACGAAAGATGGGCATAGGGGAGACTATCAGCGAACTGTCGGCCAAACGCAGTTTCTGGATCAACATGATCGCGGCCGCTCTGGTCGCCTTCGTCGGCTATGGCGTCAGCAATTTCCAGGTCGCCTTTTTCCAGCGCGTGCACGAACTGTCGATCTCGGAAGTCACGCTGCAGATAGCGGTCCCGCTTGGCCTGGCCGCATCATTCGGTGCCTTTTTCACCGGCTATCTGACCGAGAAAATGAGCGGCCGCTATCCCAACGTGGTCGCCTGGCTGCCGGGTGTCATGCTGGTGCTGTGCGTGCCGCTCTACTGGATCGGTTTCACCACCGCGAGCGTGCCTTTCGCCCTCACCGTGCTGCTGCTCGCCGCCATCCTGCATTACGGTTATCTCGGTGCCCAATATACGATCTGCCAGGGCGTTGCGAGCCCGCAGTCGCGGGCAACCGCCGTCGCCCTGTTCCTGTTCATCGTCAACCTGATCGGCTATGGCTGCGGCCCTCTGGTCATGGGAATTGCGAGCGACATGCTGATGACCGCCCATCTGGCCGGGTCCCAGTTTGCCGCAGAACTGACCGGCCAGATCTGCAAGGGCCGGCCGGAAGATCTGGTTGCCACGCTGGGTGCGGCCAGGGCCGGAGCCTGCCTGACCGCCAGCGCCGAAGGCCTGCGCTGGGCGATGATCTATATCGTCAACATCTTCCTCGTCGCCGGCGCGATGTATGTCTATCTCTGCAAGACGCTGCAGCAAGACCTTGTCGCGAAGATGAACTGACCGCCGATGGCCCGTCCGGAACCCTGGAAGCTGATCGCCGAAAATTATCCCGTATCCGTCGTCATGCAGACGCGGTTCCAGGATATTGATCCGAACCGGCACCTTAACAATGTCGCCTTTGCGTCCATGTTCGAGAATGCCCGGGTCCGTCTCAACCGCAACCTGCGACCCTGGGCCGACCGGCCGCGGAACGAGCGGAGCATGGTGGCGGCGGTGACGATCAACTATCTGCGCGAGGGCCATTATCCCGATGATGTCGAGATCAGCTCCGGCGTGAGCAGGATCGGCACGTCCAGCTATGTCATCACCCAGGCGATGTTCCAGAACGGCCATTGCATCGCCACCTGCGATTCGGTCATCGTCTGCCGCACCGATGGCGAAGGCAAGCCGCTACGAGCTGAAGTCCTAGCCGAACTGGAGAAAATGCGGACTATCGGCTAGCGGAATCCCGGGCCATCTCGCCGTTCGTCCTGAGCTTGTCGAGCCGCAGGCCACCGGAGGTGCACGACAGTTCCCGACCGATAGGTGCACTTCGACAGGCTCAGTGCGAACAGCACTCCCGGAGAGGCCACATTCAGTCGGTAAAATTCGCCGCCCGTTTCTGCATGAAGGCCATCACCGCCTCGACCTGGTTGGGTGTGCGGCTGACCTGTTCCTGACCGACCGATTCCATCATCAGGATTTCGTCCTCGTTCATGTCGGGGAGCTTGTTGATCAGATCCTTGGCGAGCTGCACCGCCTGCGGGTGCTTGCTGGCAATCTCGGCCGCGATTTCCATGGCCTTGGCACGCGGATCGTCCGAAAGATGGGTAACAAAGCCCAGTTCCTTGCCTTCCTCGCCCGTGAAGATCCGGTTGGTATAGGTGAGTTCGCGCAGGATATCGTCGCGGACAAAGTTGCGCCAAGTGGTGAAGCTGCCCATGTCGGGGATCAGGCCCCAGCGCATTTCCATGATCGACATCCTGGCGTCAGGCGCGACGACGCGGATATCGGCGGCGCTGGCGAATTGCAGGCCGCCGCCAAGGCACGGCCCGTGGATAGCGGCGATGACTGGGGCCTTCAGCTTACGCCAGAGCAGCACGATATGCTGATATTTGTTGGCGTTGCCGAAGGTCCGCTCGGTCAGGGTACTGGCCAGCGGCGATTTTTCGCCATCCTTGGGGGGTTCCGAAGCGGCGGCGGCAGAGGCAGCAAAGGCACCCATATCGAGTCCGGCGCAAAAGGCCCGGCCCTCGCCCGACAGGACGATGGCTCTTATGCCTTCCATCGCTGCCAGCTTCTCGCCCGCCGCGACGATCGCGTCGATCTGCTCGGCGTCCAGCGCGTTCATCTTGTCCGGCCGGTTGAAACGGACATCGGCGATATGGTCGGTGACGGAAATGGTGACGCGTTCTGACATTCTATATCCTTTGCTCTTCCCCGTTCGCTTCGAGCGAAGTCGAGAAGCTGGTTCTTCCCAATATGTCTCGACTTCGCTCGACATGAACGGAAGTGGAGAGTCGAAATTATCCCGACTGTTTAATCGCCCAATTAACAAGCGGCAACTGGTCATTGCCAAAATACATCCGTTCACCCTCGCCGAAAGGCACGAAAATGCTAGGCGAACCATAGGCACCGCGGGCGATCGCCTCTTCGGTATTGGCGCGCAGCCGGTCCTTGATCGCCTGCTGCTGCGTCTGCTCGGCGAGTGCCGGACCGTCCAGACCGACTTCACTTGCGATGGCTATCAAGACTTGCGGATCATCCAGATTGCGCTGCTCGCCATAATAAGCGCTGAAGGCAGCGGTCGCGAACTTGTGCAGCGCCGCCTGGTCCTCTTCCAGCGCGCAGCAGATCCGCATCGCGTGCACCGACTTGACCGGATGATGTTCGCTCGGGAAATTCATTGGCAGCCCGGCCAGCGCCGCCCAGTCCTTGAGCACGCGAAAACTGTGGACGAATTTGCGATTGTCGGGATTTTCCCGCGCCGCGTAGACATCCTGGTTGACGGCGTTAAACACGCCGCCGACCAGAAACGGCTTCCAGATGATAGCGGCATCATTTTCTCTGATGATCGGCTGGATATTGTGGAAGGCCAGGCAGGTCCAGGGGGACGAGAGATCGAAGTAGAAGTCGATTGTGGTCATATAGTTATCCTTCCTGTGCCCCGGCGAAGGCCGGGGTCCATCTCCTAAATCATCGGCGACAAGCATCGGTCATGTTTGGTGCTACACGCACGGCCAATTCCATGCCAACCATGACGAGCCGACGCAATGACAGGAGATGGGCACCTGCCTGCGCAGGTGCACTAATCCTTCAAGCCGAACAATGTCTTGCGCGTCTGCGCATCATCCTGCGGGTTGCGATTGATCTTGTCGCGACCGATCGCCATCCCGCGCCGCAGGCCTTCGCGCTGTTTCAGCAGCTCATACCATCGCTTCACATGGATGAAATCATCCAGATCGATTTCCTGCCGCTTGTAGGTCTGCACCCACGGAAAACAGGACATATCGGCGATGCTATACTCCTCACCCGCGAGATAATCATTGTCTGCCAGTCGGCGGTCCATCACGCCGAACAACCGCAAGACTTCCTTGCGATACCGATCGGTGGCATATTCTATCCGCTCCGGCGCGTAGAGTTTGAAATGGCCGTGCTGGCCCATCATGGGTCCCAGCCCGCCCATCTGCCACATCAGCCATTCGGTGGCGGCAATCTGGCCGCGCAGGTCGTGCGGCAGATATTGCTCGGCCTTGTCAGCCAGATAGAGCAGGATCGCACCGGTCTCGAAAACGCTCACCGGCTCGCCGCCGTCCGCGGGATCATGGTCGACGATCGCCGGAATCCGGTTGTTCGGGCTGATCGCCAGAAATTCCGGAGTGAACTGTTCGCCAGCGCCAATGTTCACCCATTTGACATCATAGTCGAGCCCGCACTCCTCAAGCATCACCGAGATTTTCCAGCCATTGGGGGTCGGAGCGAAATAGAGATCGATCATGGGTGTCCACTTGTCCTGACGAACTTTACAAACATGACAGGGTTATAATCCAAATTTCGAGCCGGGGTGATCGGCGGAGCAATCGCCCTTAAAAAAGCATATATCGGGTTGTTCATCATCATGCCGCAACTTGGCATAAAAGCATGGCTGTAGGACAGCAAAATTTGTCGGTGGCGGCATTCGACCGCACTGCTCAACCTGCCCATAAAGGCAGATGGACAGAGTGGGCTGACAATCTAGTGCTAACGGTATCTCGTTCGGAACGATATGGTTGCAACCGATCGGTAGGAACCGGAAGGCTCTTTATGCGCAAGACAGTCGTGGACCTGTGGATACTGCCTTCCCTGCCGCACTGGCTCATCCCCTCTGCCCTGGCCCGCATTTATATCCTTTACCTGTGGCGGCATCGTCGTTGGCCCAACTTGCTTGATCCTCGCCGTTTTTCGGAACTCGTCCAGTTGCGCAAGCTCAAAGACCGCGACCCGATGATGCCGCTGATGGCCGACAAGATTGCGGCAAAAATCCAAGTGGCGCGACAATTGGGCAGCGAATGGACCATCCCCACCTGCTGGAGTGGGCGGGACCTACCCGAGCGGCCCTCTTGGCCCTATCCCTTCATCCTGAAGGCAAGCCATGGCTGCAACCAGAATCTCATCTGCCGCAATCAGGCCGACTGGCAAAAGGCGCGGCGGCGGTCCGCCAAATGGTTGCGCGCGCCCTATGGCCTGTGGCTGGACGAATGGGCCTATCGCGACATTCCGCGAAGCTATATCGTCGAGCCCTATCTGGGCACCGATCACGCTGTGCCCGTGGACTATAAAATCTATGTGTTCAACGGCAAGGCGGCCCTGATCCAGGTTCACCTCAACCGTTATTCCGACCATCGCTGGATATTGTTTGACCGGCAATGGCAGCAGCTTTCCAGGCTTGGCGACAGCGATCTTCCCGCAGCCCCGAAAAATCTCGGGATAATTCTGGATAGCGCCGAAAAAATTGCCGCCGAGTTCGATTTCGCGCGGATCGATTTCTACGAAATCGCCGGCAAGCCGAAATTCGGAGAAGTCACCTTCTATCCCGGCTCCGGGCTGGATCCCTTTGATCCGCCGGAACTGGATGCCATGATCGGGGCGCTGTGGCTGGCCGGATCAGCCAGCCGCCGCCAACGCCAATATTCCGCCGGCCCATGGAAGCCGACAACGGCCTGACCGCTGGCCGCCGCGCCATGCTGTTCGCCAACCTTAAACCCGGACCGGCAAGGCAGTCAGCCCTTGCTCAGGAATTTCTTGATGTTGCGCGCCGCCTGCCGGATGCGCTGCTCATTCTCGACCAGCGCGAGCCTGACAAAGCCTTCGCCTTCGTCGCCGAAGCCGGGGCCCGGCGCCACCGCGACGCCCGCTTCGGCGATCAGCCGCTTGGAAAATTCCATCGATCCCAGATGCCTGAACTGCTCCGGAATCGGTGCCCACGCAAACATGCTCGCTT
>Ga0209346_1000385_pt1 | contig 42132 bp, 37 predicted proteins | sample AutmiccommunBRH9_FD_187381 | JGI IMG/M metagenome (GOLD analysis project Ga0209346, IMG submission 187381) | Deep subsurface microbial communities from Mt. Terri, Switzerland - Autotrophic microbial communities BRH/9 (SPAdes) (version 2) | ecosystem: Environmental > Aquatic > Deep subsurface >...
GTTCCCCCGTTCCCCCGTTCCCCCGTTCCCCCGTTCCCCCGTTCCCCCGTTCCCCGGACAGTGCGAACCGCACACCACCGGACACGCCGGGTCGCGATGACGGATCTGCTCCTGAACACGGAGCGTCGGTCGCGCTTCGGTTCCGAAAGTCGACGCCGCTAGCCGAGCACGGCGCCCGTCGACGCCGAGCCGACGAGCTTGCGGTACTTGGCCAGCACGCCACGCGTGTACTTGGGCGCGGGAGGCTCGAAGCCGACGGCGCGAGCCGCGAGCTCCTCCTCGCTCACGTGCAGGTCGAGCTTGGCGCGGGCCACGTCGAGCGTGATCTTGTCGCCGTCCTTCACAAAGGCGATGGGGCCGGCGTCGACGGCCTCGGGTGCCATGTGACCGACGCACAGGCCGGTGGTGCCGCCGGAGAAGCGGCCGTCGGTGACCAGCAGGACGTCCTTGCCGAGCCCCGCTCCCTTGATGGCCGCCGTGATGGCAAGCATCTCGCGCATGCCGGGGCCGCCCTTGGGTCCCTCGTAGCGGATGACCACGACGTCGCCCGCGGCGATCGTGCCGGCCTCGAGCGCGTCGAGCGCCTTGCGCTCGCCGTCGAACACCCGAGCCGTTCCCTCGAAGACGCTCTCATCGAAGCCAGCGGACTTCACGACGGCGCCGTCGGGGGCGAGCGAGCCCTTGAGGATCGTGATGCCGCCGGTCTTGTGGATCGGATTGTTCAACGCCCGGACCACGCGGCCGTCGATCTTCTCGGGCTTGAGGTCTTCCATGTTCTGCGCGAGCGTCTTGCCTGTGACCGTCATGACGTCGCCGTGCATGAGGCCCGCATTCAGCAGAGTGTTCATGACGGCGGGAACGCCGCCCACGCGGTCAACGTCGTTCATCACGAACTGGCCGAAGGGCTTGAGGTCGCCCAGGTGCGGCACCTTGGCGGAGACGCGCGAGAAGTCGTCGAGAGTCAGGTCGACGTCCGCCTCATTGGCGATGGCCAGAAGGTGCAGCACTGCGTTGGTCGAGCCGCCAAACGCCATGACCACGGCGATCGCGTTCTCGAATGCCTCCTTGGTCATGATGTCGCGCGCCGTGATTCCCTGGCGCAGCAGGTTCACCACTGCCTCGCCGGACTTGCGCGCGTATGCATCACGGCGGCGGTCCGCCGAGGGCGGTGACGCCGAGCCAGGGAGCGACATCCCAAGCGCCTCGCCGACGGACGCCATCGTGTTGGCGGTATACATGCCGCCACAGGCTCCCTCGCCGGGGCAGATCGCCTTCTCAATAGCCAAGCGGTCCGCTTCGGACATCAGGCCCGCGTTGCACGCGCCGACCGCCTCGAAGGCGTCGATGATGGTGACGTCCTTCTCGGTGCCGTCGGAGAGCTTCACATGGCCGGGCATGATCGAGCCCGCATACAGGAAGACGGCGGCGAGGTCGAGGCGCGCGGCGGCCATCAGCATGCCGGGGAGCGACTTGTCGCAACCGGCGAGCAGCACGGAGCCGTCGAGTCGCTCGGCCTGCATGACCACTTCGACCGAGTCCGCGATGATGTCGCGCGACACGAGCGAGAAGTGCATTCCCTCGTGGCCCATCGCGATGCCGTCGGACACGGAGATGGTGCCGAACTCGAGCGGGTAGCCGCCGGCGGCGTGCACGCCCTCCTTCGAGGCCTGTGCGAGGCGCTGCAGCGAGAGATTGCACGGAGTGATCTCGTTCCACGAGCTCGCGATGCCGATCTGAGGCTTGACCCAGTCGTCGTCGCCCATCCCGACGGCGCGCAACATGCCGCGCGCGGCGGTCGCCTCCAGACCGTCGGTGACCTGGCGGGAACGGGGCTTGATGTCTGGCGTCTTTGTCATAGTGGCGAGTCTAGGACGGGTGCCAGCGTCCCCGCCTCCGACCGACGAAAACCGGGCTTGACGTTGACGCCACGTCAACTTCTACAGTGGTGGGCATGGACACGGACTATGACATCGGCCGGGTGGCGAAGATGAGCGGCCTCACCAGCCGCACGCTGCGCCACTACGACGACATCGGCCTGCTCACCCCTGCGAGGACGGGGCCCGACGGGCGCCGCCGCTACGGCCAACCGGAACTGCTGCGGCTTCAACACATCCTGGTGTTGCGAGAACTGGGTACCAGCCTGGACCGCATCGCCAAGGTCGTCGATTCCGACGACACCTCCACCACCATCGCACTACTGCGCGACCACCTCGAGGGCCTCACCGCCGAGCGCGAGCGCTACGCCCGCTTGGCCGCCACCGTGGCCCGCACCATCGACTCACTCGAGAAGGGAAAGCCCATGAGCACCTCGCAGATGTTCGACGGCTTCGACCACGAGCAGTACGAGCCCGAGGCGCGCGGTCGATGGGGCGACGACGCCGTGGACCGCGCCAACGCCAGCTGGCAGGGACTCGGGGACGAGGGCAAGAAGCGCCACATGCGCACCGACCAGGAGATCGTCGAGGCACTCGGGGCCGCCGTGCGGGTCGGCTTCGCCGCCGACAGCGCCGAGGTCCAGGAGATCGTCGCGAAGCACCACGCGTGGCTGAGCGAGATCTGGAAGCCCGACGCGGAGGCGTACCGCTCCCTCACGCAGATGTACGTGGACGACGACCGCTTCCGCGCCCACTACGACGAAGTGGCTCCCGGTGCGGCCGAACTGCTGAGGGACGCGGCCGCTGAGTTCGCCCGCGCCCGCTTGTAGCCGCCACCACCGCCCCAAACGGAGTTCCTGGTTGATTTGCCCTGTGGGGGAATAGTTGACATGTCAACCGACGTTCATGTGACACACCGCCAACGAAGCCGGCCGCACATGCACACCCGCCTATCAAGGAGTACCCATGCGTATCGGCTACATCGTCGGATCCCTGTCCAGCACGTCGATCAACCGCAAGGTCGCACGCGCCTTCGTTGCGCTCGCACCGGAAGGCGTCGAGCTCGTCGAACTCAACTTCAAGGAGCTGCCCGTCTACACCCCCGACGTTGACGGCGACTACCCGCAGGCCGCGCTCGACTGGAAGGCCTCGATCGAGAGCGTCGACGGCATCATCATCCTCACACCCGAGTACCTGCGCTCCATCCCCGGCGCGCTGAAGAACGCGCTCGACTGGGCCTCGCGTCCGTGGGGCACCAACTCGTTCAACGGCAAGCCCGTGGCGATCGCGGGCGCATCGATGGGCGCCATCGGCACCGCGGCTGCCCAGCAGCACTTGCGCGCCGTTCTGGGCCACCTCAACGCGCCTACCCTCGGCCAGCCCGAGGTGTTCCTCCAGTACCGCGCCGATTCCTGGGATGCGGAAGGTTCCCTCGTGGACGAGCGGACCACGGCCTTGCTCGAGGGATTCCTTGGCGCCGTTGTCACGCACGTCGACCGCTACGCCACCGTCGCCGCCTAGCAGGCACGATTCGCCGCGTCCTCGCCGCCCGCCCTGGAACACCCGGGCGGGGGCTAGGTTCTGAAGGTATGGCCTCCTTATGGTGGATCCGTCGTGACGCCCGCCTCAGCGACAACCCAGCGCTCCTTGAGGCGCAAGCGGACGGCCCCGCCGCCGCGGTCTTCGCGTGGTCGCCAGCGTTGCGGCACTGGTCCGGGCGCCGCCGCGCCCAACTGGCACGAGTGCTGTGGAGCTTGCGCGAGGACACCGGCGGCGGCATCGGCGTCCGCTACGGCAATCCGGCCGACGTGGTCCTGGGAGCCGCACGCGAGATCGGCGCCACCGTGGTGTGGGCGCAGCAGGAGTACTCCCCCAGCGCGATCCGCGAACAAGAACTCGTGCGGTTGGCCCTCGACAACGACGGTCGCCACTTGCGCCTCATCGGCTCGCCCTACGCGGTGGCCCCCGGGCGAGTGCTCAAGGGCGACGGCACGGAATACCAGGTGTTTACCCCGTTCCGGCGCGCCTGGCGTGACCACGGTTGGCGTCGGCCCGCCGCGACCGCCGATCCGGACGGGTTCGTGCCGATCTCCTCAGACATGGACCTCAATCAGGAGGCCGCACTCGGAGACCTTCAGGACCCACTCGGCTACCCGCCTCCGTTCACCGAGGAGGCCTGGCTGAGCCGTTTGGCCGACTTCGTCGACGGCCCCTTGGCTCGCTACGCCGACGAGCGCGACCTGCCGAGCGTCGACGCCACTTCCCGCATGAGCATCCCGCTCGCCTACGGCCAGGTCCACCCCCGCACGCTGCTGGCGGCGGCGGACGACGCAGCCGCCTCCACTACAGCGGCGGCTGGCCCGGATCTCGAGGACGCTGCGGCCATGTTCGCCTCGGAGGTCGCGTGGCGGGAGTTCCACGCCGATGTCCTGTTCCACCACCCGGACGCGCTGCACACGTCGCTGAGGCACGTCATCCCGGACGATGCGTGGGCCACAGGTAAGGACGCGGACGCCGCCTTCGAGGCCTGGCGGCAGGGCCGCACGGGGTTTCCGCTGGTCGATGCGGGATTGAGGGAAATGGCGGCGACGGGCACGATGCACAACAGGGTGCGAATGGTCGTCGCGAGCTTCCTCGTCAAGGACCTCCATGTGCCGTGGCAGCGGGGCGCCGACCACTTCCGCCGCGCGCTGCTCGACTACGACCACGCCCAGAACCAGCTCAACTGGCAGTGGGTTGCCGGCACGGGCCGCGATGCCTCGCCGTACTTTCGAGTCTTCAACCCCGACGGCCAGCTCGACAAGTTCGACCCGTCGGGCGCGTACGTGCGCCGTTGGCTACCCGACCTCGACACACCCGCCTACCCCGAGCGCATCGTCGATCACAAGGCGGAACGCGAGATCGCGCTCGCCGACTTCAAGCGGGGAAGGCACCCATCGCCACAAAGTTGACGGGGTCGTCACCGCGGCGGCGCGCGTCGATCTGCCTCTTGACCAGATCCGTGTAGCGGCGGTTGGTGAGCACCTCGACGCCCGCGACGTGGGGCACGATGATGCACTGAGGGGCCGACCACAGCGGGTGCCCATTCGGCAGCGGCTCCGGATCGGTCACGTCGAGCGCGGCGAACAGGCGCTTGGCCTCGAGCTCCATGAGCAGGGCGTCCGTGTCGACCACCTTGCCGCGGCCCACATTGATGAGCAGCGCACCGTCCTGCATCGCCGCCAAGAACGCGGCGTCCACGAGCTTGTCGGTCGCGTCGCTGTGAGGCGTCACGATGATCACGATGTCGAAGTCGGGCAACAGCGTCGGCAGGTCCGCGACCGCACGCACCGCGGTGCCGTCGGGCGCCGTGCGGGCCGACCGCGCCACTCCTTCGACGTGGACCTCGCTCGCGCGCAGCCTCACCCCAATCGCCGCGCCGATGCTGCCGTACCCGACCACGAGCGCGCGGGAGTCGGCCAGGCTGCGGGTGTCGAACTTCGGCTCCCACGTCTCGCGCGCTTGAGCATCGAGGAACTGAGGAAGGAGTCGCCGGCTCACCAGCGCCAGCGCCAGCGCCATCTCCGCTACGCGCGAGTCGTGCACTCCCCTGGCATTGGCGAGAGATACCCCTGCGGGCACAAACGGGAGCGCGTGCTCGAAGCCAGCTGAGGGTATCTGGATGACCTTGAGTCGCGGGCACTGGGCGAGACGGCCGTACACCGCGCGTCCACCCGAGTAGTGAGGGATGCACGCGATCGTGATCCGCTCCCGCTCCGCCTCGGGCGCGTCGGATGTGACGGGGTCCCAGACAATCACCCGGGCGTCATCGCCCACGGGTCCGAGTGCGTCGGCGATGGCCTGTTCGGGAACGGAGACGGTGATCATGGTCCCAGTCTGTCACTGGTCGGGCGCGTGGCGACGCGTTCGCAAAGGCGTTGTTGACCCCGGAATCCTGACCGGAAACGACCCCATGACCGCACAGGGAATTGTCATAGATAACGTTATCAACTCGACGTGATCTGCGGTGTAGCATTCCCACTATGGACGCGGTCGGACGGGTCAAGCTCGCAGATGTAGCCGCGCAGGCGGGGGTCTCCGTCGCGACAGTCTCCAAGGTCGTGAACGGGCGCTACGGGGTGGCCAAGGAGACGATCTCCCATGTGCAAGGGGTCATCGACGACCTCGGCTATGTGGGAAATCTCGGCGCCTCGGGCCTGCGCAATTCGCGCACCAACGTGGTGGGAATCCTGGTCGCCGACTTCGAGCCCTACACGGCCGAACTCATCAAGGGTGCGGCTCGCGCCACCAGGGAGACGCAGTACGACGTGATGGCCTACGCGGGTGGAGACGCCCCCGCATGGGAACGTCGTTCGCTTGCGCGCCTAGGGGGCACGCTCATGGACGGCGCGGTGGTGGTCACCCCCACTTCGCTTGACGCCGCGATGTCCGTTCCGGTCGTGGCGGTCGACCCGCACTACGGGCCCAACTGGCTCCCCAGGATCGATTGCGACAGCTTCGGCGGGACCAAGTTGGCCGTCGCTCACCTCATCGCGCTCGGCCACCGGCGGATCGCGTTCCTTGGCGGGCGCCAAGAGCTCGACTCCTCGCGATCACGCGAGTCCGGATTCCGGGAGGCCATGCGCCTCGAGGGAATCCCCGTTGAGGACGACCTGGTCCGCTATTCGCGGTACGACCCCGACATCGCGCTGACCATGGTGGGCTCGTTCCTCTCGCTGCCCGAGCCTCCCACCGCGATCATCGCCGCCAACGACGCGACGGCACTGGTTGCCATGGCGGCCGCGCGCGACCGCGGGCTCAGCATTCCGGACGACATCTCCATCGTCGGCTTTGGCGACATCCCCGACGCCTCGCTGTGTGAACCGCAACTGACCACCGTGCGGCAGCCACTTCAGGCAATGGGCGAGGCGGCAATGACGATGCTGCTGGCCATTCTCGATGGACGTGAGCATGAGCAACACATTCGCATGAGCACAGAGATCATCGTGCGTGCGACGACGGCGCCGCCCCGCACCTCGCACTGACGCAGTCGCGGTCAGGTGAGATCGGCAACGGCGACCGCCCTTTTGCCGCCCCTGGATCGGGGAGGCAGCCGCCGTTGTCGAAACCTGTCGTCGCTCCTACGAGTACAGCTGATCCGTCGCGGCGGCGTACTGGGCCCGCACGTGTGGCTGCGGGTCCGGATCGATGTGGGTGTCCATCTCTACGGACCAGTCGGGGCGTGAGCCCACGAGCGACCATGCGGCCTGAACCGTCGCGCCCATCGCCACGTACTCCCCTGGCTTCGGGATGTCGATCGGCAGGCCGAACACCTGTGCCGCAGACTTGCCGACCGCCGGATTGAACGCGGCGCCGCCCACCAACAGGATGCGCTTGGCGTCCAGCCCATGCGCCCGCACTGCGTCGACCCCGTCCGCGAGGCCGCACAGCATGCCCTCCACGTGAGCCCTGGCGATGTTCGCCCGGGTCGAGGACGCCAGAGTGAGGCCCATGAGGCTGGCGGTGGCATCGGGGCGATTCGGAGTGCGCTCTCCCTCGAAGTACGGGACCAGGACCACGCCACCGGCGCCCGGCTCAGCGGACAGCGCCAACTCGGCCAACCCGTCGAAGTCGACATCGAGCAATCGGGTTGCGGAGTCGAGCACCCTGGCCGCGTTGAGGGTCGCCACGAGCGGCAGAAACTGGCCAGCCGCGTCGGCGAATCCAGCGATCGTGCCGCTGGCGTCGGTGACGGGTTCGGCGGTGACGGCGAAGACCGTTCCGGACGTACCAAGCGAGACGACGACGTCGCCCTCTCCTGCCCCGAGTCCCAGACCCGAGCCTGCGTTATCTCCCGCACCGGGGCCGACGACGATCTCCGTCGGGCCGAGATACCCGACCGTGCCGGCGCGCCCGTCGGGGGCGATCACCGTGGGCACCACCGCGTCGTGCCCGAGAGCGGCCGCGAGTAGGTCGCGGTCGTACTCGCCCGTTGCGGGGCTCCAATATCCGGTTCCGGAGGCGTCCGAACGATCCGTCGTGAGCGCGTCCAGTTTCGGGCCCAACGGCGACGCGCTCGCGGGTCCGTAGCCCCTGAGCCGCCACGTCAGCCAGTCGTGCGGCAAGGCGACAGCGGCGACCCTGGCCGCGTTCTCGGGCTCTGCGTCGCGCAGCCAGCGCAACTTGGTCGACGTGAAGGACGCGACCGGCACGAGTCCGGTGCGACGCACCAGTTCGTCGGCGCCGAACTCCGCAATGAGATCGCGTGCAGCTTGCGCGGAACGCGTGTCGTTCCACAACAGCGCCTCGCGCACGACGTTGCCGTCCGCGTCGAGCGCGACCATGCCGTGCTGTTGTCCGCCGACGCTGATGGCGGCGACCTCGCCGAGCCCGCCCGCGTCGTCAATCGCCGCGAGCAGTGCTGTCCACCAGTGGTTGGGGTGGACCTCGGTGCCGTCGGGGTGCGAGGCGCGGCCCACACGGACTACATCGCCGGTTTCAAGGTCGCGCACGACCACCTTGCAGCTTTGCGTGGAGGAATCGACTCCTGCGACGAGTGTCATTGCTGTCTCCCTGAATGTCAGATGCGATGTGACGTGAAGCCGGCCCGCAGCCAGTGTGTTGTCACAAGCGGCGGGCCGGTAGGTCGCGTCCTAGCCGCGCGCGCCCATGAGGTGCTCGGTGGCGAGCTGCTGCAGGCGCACGAAGCCGTAACCCTTGCCGTCGTAGTAAGAATCGGCGTCGAAGGTCTCGTAGACGCTCGCGTTGGCCATCAGGTCGGCGACAGTCTCGCCGGCTCCCAGCGTGGTCTGTGCGAGCTGGTTCTGCTTGGTCTCTTCGATGGCCGCCTGGACCTCGGGGTCCGCACGGAAAGCTGCGGCACGTTCCTTGAGAAGCAGGTACATGCGCATGTTGGCTGCGGCCGAATCCCACACGCCCGTGATGTCCTCGGTGCGCGACGGCTTGTAGTCGAAGTGACGGGGTCCCGTGTACGCGGGCTTGCCATCGGGGCCTTTGCTCTCGAGCAGGTCGACAAGTGAAAACGCGTTGAACAGGTCGCCGTGGCCGAAGACCATGTCCTGGTCGTACTTGATGCCGCGCTGACCGTTGAGGTCGATGTGGAACAGCTTGCCGTGGTCAAGCGCCTGAGCGATGCCCGCAGTGAAGTTGAGTCCCGCCATCTGCTCGTGGCCGACCTCGGGGTTGAGGCCCACCATCTCGGGGTGGTCGAGCGTATTGATGAACGCCATCGCGTGACCCACCGTCGGCAGCAGGATGTCGCCGCGGGGCTCGTTCGGCTTGGGCTCGATCGCGAACCTGATGTCGTAGCCCTTGTCGATCACGTACTCGGCGAACAGGTTTGCCGCCTCGCGGTAGCGCTGAAGCGCCACGCGCAGGTCCTTGGAGAAGTCATATTCGGCGCCCTCGCGGCCGCCCCACATGACAAACGTCGTGGCGCCGAGCTCGGCCGCCAAGTCGATGTTGCGCAGGATCTTGCGGACGGTGAAGCGACGGACGTCGCGGTCGTTCGAGGTGACGCCGCCATCCTTGAAGATCGGGTGCGAGAACGTGTTGGTCGTGATCATCGGGATGACCATGCCGGTCTCGTCGCAGGCCTGCTTCAGTGCGTCGATGGCTGCACGCCGGTCGGCGTCAGAGCAACCGAACGGGAACAGGTCGTCGTCATGGAAGGTCATTCCGTAGGCGCCGAGCTCGGAGAGCTTGTGGATGGCAGTGATGGCGTCCACTGGCCCGCGGGTGGCGGGGCCGAAAGGATCTTGGGCATTCCAGCCGATGGTCCACAGACCAAAGGTGAACTTGTCTTCGCGCGTCGGGGTGGGCGCCATGGTTCGGGCTCCGATCTTCATCGATCAATAGTTGTCAGTGCAAACATATTTGCCACTTACGGTGTTGTCAACACTTCACGCCGCCACGAGTAGCGAACCGGGTCACCTCCGCCCGTATGCGAGGTCACAGACGAGTCACAATCGTATAACGCTCGGGTCCTAGCGGTTTGCGTGGTGCCCGAACCGGCTATATGTTTGCGTGGTCAACTTAGTGTGACACCAACGATGCAAAGCCTGACAAGGAAGTGAGGCATGGACGACGGCTTCAGACACAAGGGTTCCGCCCCTGTGCCGAGTGATGGCCCGTTCGTCCTTTCCCCTTCCTTGGAGAGCAGCATCAGCAACTCGTTCGGACCCGCGGAAAATCCTTCCGGGTCTCTCGCAAGTCCGAGCTAGCGCAATCGCACAGTGCCGTTTGGCACACAAGGAAGGGAAATCTGCGCATGAAGAGAAGGAACCAGCTCGCGCTCGTCGCGGGAATTAGCGTCCTGGCGCTGTCGCTCGCCGCATGTTCATCGGGCGATGACACCACCACGACCAGCAGCGCCACCGGTGACACCGCAGCGGCCACCGAGGACTGCAACGTCGGCATCGCGATGCCCACGCGCTCGCTTGAGCGCTGGATCAACGACGGCGAGGGTCTCAAGACCCTGCTCGAGGCCGACGGCTGCACCGTCGACCTTCAGTACGCCGACAACAAGACGGACCAGCAGATCTCGCAGATCCAGAACATGGTCGCCAATGGCGCAACCATCCTGGTGATCGCGGCGATCGACGGCACCACCTTGGGCCCGGTACTTGACACTGCCGGTAGCGCTGGCGCCACCGTCATCGCATACGACCGCCTCATCCTGGAATCGCCGAACGTGGACTACTACGCCACGTTCGACAACGAGTCTGTCGGAACGCTTCAGGGCAAGTTCATCGAAGAGCAGCTCGGTCTCGCCAATGGCGACGGCCCGTACAACTTCGAGCCCTTTGCCGGTAGCCCCGACGACAACAACGCGCGCTTCTTCTTCAAGGGCGCTTGGGACGTGCTGAGCCAGTACGTGGACAGCGGCCAACTGGTCGTTCCCTCCGACAAGGCTCCCGCGACCCTCGATGACTGGCAGTCCATCGGCATCCTGGGTTGGGGCTCCGACGACGCCCAGGCCGAGATGGACAACCGCCTGAGCTCGTTCTACGCAGGTGGCGAGAAGATCGACGTCGTTCTGTCGCCCAACGACTCGCTTGCACAGGGCATCTCGCAGTCGCTTCAGCTCGCTGGCTACACGGCCGACGACTTCCCGATCCTCACCGGTCAGGACGGCGACAAGGCCTCCGTGGTTAACGTCCTCGCGGGCGTGCAGTCCATGACGGTCTGGAAGGACACCCGTCTTCTCGGCGAGCGCGTCGAGACGATGATCAAGTCCATCCTTGCTGGCGAAACCCCCGAGGTGAACGACACCGAGACGTACGACAACGGTGTCAAGGTCGTCCCGTCGTACCTCATCACCCCCGAGGTCGTGACGGCTGACACCGTTCAGTCCAAGCTGATCGACTCCGGCTTCTTGAAGGCCTCGGACGTCGGCCTGTAAGTAGTTCTCACAGCTCTGGGGGTGACCGCCACGGCGGTCGCCCCCAGACGCGAGACCCGAAAGGACCGAAGTGACTGACGTCATCTTGAGGATGAAAGACATCGTCAAGGAGTTTTCCGGGGTGCGCGCACTCGACGGAGTCTCCCTCGATGTGACGCGCGGCCAGGTGCACGGCATCTGCGGCGAGAACGGCGCCGGCAAGTCGACGCTGATGAAGGTGCTGTCGGGCGTTTACCCCCACGGCAACTTCGAAGGAGAGATCGAGTTCGACGGCAAGCCCGCCGAATTTCACTCGATCAACGACTCCGAACACCACGGCATCGTCATCATCCACCAGGAGCTGGCGCTGTCCCCTTACCTATCGATCGCCGAGAACCTCTTCCTTGGCAACGAACGCGCCTCGCGGGGCGTCATCGATTGGCACGAGACCAACGCGCAAGCCAGGGCGCTCCTCGACCGGGTCGGCCTGAAAGAGAAGGTCACGACCCCGGTCCTCCAGCTCGGTGTCGGCAAGCAGCAGCTCGTCGAAATCGCCAAGGCGCTGTCGAAGGACGTCAAGCTTCTCATCCTCGACGAGCCTACTGCGGCCCTCAACGATGCCGACTCGGAGCACCTCCTCAACCTCATCAGAGGACTGAGGGACCAGGGCATCACCTCCATCATCATTTCTCACAAGCTGTCGGAGATCCGCTCGATCTCAGACACCATCACGGTGATCCGCGACGGTCAGACCGTCGATACGTTCGCCATGACTGACGAGGACAACTCGGAGTCCCGGATGATCCGCTCCATGGTGGGGCGCGCTCTGGACAACCTGTTCCCACCTCGCACCCCCAACATCGGCGAGGAAGTCTTCCGCGTCGAAGGCTGGAACGCCTACCACCCGGTTGACACGCACCGACAGGTCGTACACGATGCCTCTTTCTATGTGCGGGCAGGCGAGGTAGTTGGCTTTGCCGGCCTCATGGGTGCGGGACGCACTGAACTCGCGATGAGCCTCTTTGGCAAGCAATACGGCACCAAGATCTCCGGAAAGGTGTTCCGGCACGGGGAGGAGATCTCCACGCGTTCGGTAAACGATGCGATCGCCAACGGCGTCGCCTACGTCACCGAGGACCGCAAACGGTATGGTCTCAACCTGATCGCGACGATCGCCGCCAACATCACGGGTGCCAACCTCAGCGACGTGTCGAAATACGGAGTCATCGATCTGCACGACGAGATCAAGGTGGCCGAGGAGTACCGACGGACACTTTCCATCAAGACCGACTCGGTCAATCGCAAGGTGGACACGTTGTCTGGCGGCAACCAGCAGAAGGTGATGTTGTCCAAGTGGCTGCACACCACCCCGGACGTGCTCATCCTTGACGAGCCGACGCGCGGCGTCGACGTGGGAGCCAAGTACGAGATCTACGGAATCATCAACCAGCTCGCCGCCGAAGGAAAGGCCATCGTGGTGATCTCGTCCGAGTTGCCCGAGCTCTTGGGCCTCTCCGATCGCATCTACACGATCGCCGAGGGCCACATCACGGGTGACGTGCCTAGCGAAGAAGCAACACAAGAACGACTCATGCAACTGATGACGGTGGGAGAGAACTAGAGATGTCCGAGACGTCTACCAAGAAGACAGCGACGACGGCAAGCAAGCCGAAACTTAATATCAACGCACGCGACTACGGCCTGCTGGGCGCTCTCGTAGTCATCGTCGTACTGTTCCAGTTCTGGTTCACCAGCGGCAAGCTGCTACTTCCAGCAAACTTCAACAACCTCATCAGCCAGAACGCCTACGTGGTGATCATCGCCATCGGCATGGTCATGGTGATCATCGCCGGACACATCGACCTTTCGGTCGGTTCGCTGGTGGCCATGATCGGCGCCATCTCTGCGCTTGCCATCCAGCAATGGGGAATGCCCGTCTGGGCGTCGATCCTGCTGTCACTGCTCGCAGGGGCGGCGGTCGGCGCGTGGCAGGGCTTCTGGGTGGCGTTCGTGAGGGTCCCAGCCTTCATCGTGACGCTAGCGGGGATGCTCGTGTTCCGAGGGCTCGCGATTGTCTTCCTCACGGGCGGCACGATCGGAGGACTCCCGGACAGCTACGTGGCGATTGGCGGGCGCTGGGTGCCGCAATGGCTGGGCACCACGGGAGGGCTCGACGTCTTCACGCTGCTCATCGGCGCGTTCGGTGCCGTCGGCTATGTGGCGTCCCAGTTTGCGGCCCGCTCAAAACTCAAGGCGCGCGACCTGCCCATGGAGGCGACCGGCGTCTTCATAGGCAAGAGCGTACTGATCTCCGCTGCGATGGTGTTCTTCGCGTACCTGCTGGCCAGCCACAACGGCACCCCGTATGTGTTGATCCTGCTCGGCGTCCTCGTGCTGGTCTACACGTTCGTGCTCAACCGCACGGTGTTCGGCCGTCACATCTACGCCATGGGTGGCAACCGCTTCGCCGCCATGATGTCCGGCGTCAAGACAAAGTGGGTTGACTTCTTCATCTTCGTGAACATCGGCACGCTCGCGGCTGTCGCCGCCATCGTGACGACGTCTCGCGCGGGTGCAGCCCAATCCGCTGCGGGCAACTTCTACGAGTTGGACGCGATCGCGGCCGTCTTCATCGGTGGTGCGTCTGTGTCGGGTGGTGTCGGCAAGATCTCGGGTGCAGTGATCGGTGCTCTCGTGATGGGTGTCCTCAACCAGGGCCTCTCCATCATGGGTGTCGACTCCGCATGGCAGCAGGTCATCAAGGGACTGGTGCTGCTCGCGGCTGTGGCGTTCGACGTCATGAACCGTCGCCGCGCGGGCTCCGTCTAAGAACATCGGAGACCTGACATCGTGACTGCAACCGACCCCACTCGGGGTTCGGGCGCACCATCTCCCACGGTGTCAAGGAACCTTTCGGCAGGTCGTGGTAGCCGCGTCGACGCGACGCGGCGCCACAACCTGTCGACCATCCTGACCGCTGTACATCACCATCCGGGAATGTCTCGAGCTGAACTGACGCGGCAGACCGGACTCAATCGCTCGACAGTGGGCGTCCTGGTCGCCGAACTCGGGGACCTGAGTTTGGTGCGCGAAGTGGCTCCCGCAGAGCACGCCGCACGCGGGCGCCCCAGTCCCCACGTCTACCCCCGCACCGACGTCTCGGTGCTCGCCGTCAACCCGGACGTCGACGCCGTCACCATCGGCCTCGTGGGGTTGGGCGGAACCCTTCACCATCGCGTGCGACACGAGTGGAAGCACCCACCCACGGTCGCGGAGACCGTCGAGGTCGTCGCCCAGACGTTCCGCACGCTCCGGGATGAGATGGGTCCCGACAACGTCGTCCTGGGAGCCGGCGTTGCCCTGCCTGGCCTGGTGCGGTCCGAGGATTCGTTTGTGGTCCGCGCCCCCCACCTCGACTGGACGGACGTCCCGCTCGGCGACATCTTGGCCGAGGCGCTCGGTATTCCCGTCGTCATCCGCAACGATGCCAGGGTCGCCACGATCGCCGAATCGGTCTTCGGCGCTGGCCGCGGAGTGCAAGACGTGGTCTACATCAACGGCGCAACCTCGGGGATAGGCGGCGGCGCCGTTGTCGACGGCATCACGTTGAGGGGTCGCTCAGGTTTCGGCGGAGAGTTGGGACACACTGTCGTCGCCGGCGGCCGCGACCAGTGCCACTGTGGGCGCCGCGGTTGCCTCGAGACCGAGGTGAGTTTCGAGAGGCTGTTGGTGTCGTTGGGTCGCGACAGCGTCGACCTGGTCGACCTCGACGACGAGCTGGCAAGGGCCGGCGCCGATCCCACCATTCGTGTGGAGATCCAGCGTCAGTTGGGCGTGCTCGCGGGCACCATCGGCAATGTCATCTCGATCTTCAACCCGGAACTCGTGGTGTTGGCGGGATTCCTGGGGTCTTTGTACGCCGCGGCGCCGGCCGTGCTCGATGCCGCCGTCGCCAAGGACTCATTTGCCCAGATTTTGGCGGGCACCCGCATCGAGCGAGCCCAACTCGGCGCTCGCGTGCACTTGGTGGGTGCCGCAGAACTCGCGTTCATGCCGCTGCTACGCGACCCCGCGTCCTTCGAGCGCGACGCGCTGTAGTTCGCCCCCTGAGCGGCCCCCACGGGAACTGCCGCTTAGCCCTCGACACCCGCCCTCGCCAGGATGATCTCGCGTACTCGACCTGCATCGGCCTGGCCCTTGGTGGCTTTCATGACCGCACCGACGATGGCGCCAGCCGCCTGGAGCTTTCCTTCGCGGATCCTGTCGAGCACCTCGGGCTGAGAGGCGAGCGCCTCGTCGACCGCGGCCTCTAGCGCCGAGTCGTCGGACACGACCACCAACCCGCGAGCGGCCACGACGGCCGCGGGCGAACCCTCACCTGCGAGCGTGCCCTCGAGGGCCTGACGCGCGAGTTTGTCGTTGATCGTGCCTGCGTCGATGAGGCCTTGGAGCTCGGCGATATCGGCTGCCGTCACCGGCAGGTCGGTCAGCGCCACGTCCTTCTCGTTGGCGACGCGCGCCAATTCGCCCATCCACCACTTGCGCGCGGCCTGGGGCGTGGTGCCCGCGGCGACCGTGTCGGCGATGAAGTCGAGGGCATCGGCCGCGACCACGTCACGCATTTCCAGGTCCGCGAATCCCCAGTCGGCCTGGAGTCGGGCGCGCATCTTGGCGGGGTGCTCGGGAAGGGTCTTCCGCAGTTCCTCCACCCACTCGCGCGACGGCTCGACGGGCAGGAGGTCGGGCTCCGGGAAGTAGCGGTAGTCCTCCGCCTCCTCCTTGGAGCGGCCCGGCGTGGTCGAGGAGGTGTCCTCGTGCCAGTGCCGCGTCTCCTGCACCACGGGCTCGCCCGCGAGCAGCAACGCCGCCTGACGGCCCGCTTCGTAGTGAATCGAGCGCTCTACCGCGCGCAGTGAGTTGACGTTCTTGGTCTCGGAGCGCTTGCCGAACTCGATCGCGCTCTGGTCCTCACCTGGACCCGCCTTGGCGCGCAGCGACAGGTTCACGTCGGCGCGCAGGCGGCCCTGCTCCATACGACCATCGGAAATACCCAACGCGCGCACGATGTCGCGGATGGTCGCCACGTAGGCGCGCGCCACTTCGGCGGTGCGCTCCCCCATCCCCTCGATCGGCTTGGTCACGATCTCCACCAAAGGCACGCCGCCGCGGTTGTAGTCGACAAGCGAGTGCGACGCGCCCTGGATGCCGCCGCTGCCACCCACGTGGGTGTTCTTGCCGGCGTCCTCTTCCATGTGGGCGCGCTCGATGCCGATCATCACCACGGTGCCGTCGTCCAGCACCACCTCGAGCTCGCCCTCGTAGCTGGTGGGCTCGTCGTACTGGCTGATCTGATAATCCTTGGCCAGGTCGGGGTAGAAGTAGTTCTTGCGCGCGAACCGGCTGGACTCGCGAATCGAGCAGCCCAGCGAGAGCCCCAGGCGGATGGCCGACTCGACGGCCTTCTCGTTCGTGACGGGCATCGACCCTGGTAGACCCAGGCATACGGGGCACACCTGGGTATTGGGCTCGCTTCCAAACGTGTTCTCACACCCGCAGAACATCTTGGTCTTGGTGTTGAGCTCGACGTGGACCTCGATCCCGAACACCGGGTCAAAGGCCGCCATGGCGTCGTCGTAGCCGACAAGGTGCGTGGCCGCGCTCATCGCGTCTCCTCCAACTCGGGGGCCTTCGAAACCAAGGCGCCACCCCACTCGGCGACGAGCGCCTTCTCGAGTGCCGCGCCGATGCGATACAGCCGTGCGTCTTCGTGCGCGGGGGCGAGAAGCTGGAAGCCCACCGGCAGTCCATCCTCGGGCGCCAGTCCCGCCGGCAGCGACATTCCGGGGATGCCCGCAAGGTTGGCCGGGATCGTGGCGACGTCATTGAGGTACATCGCCAAGGGGTCGTCGATGCGCTCGCCGAGTTTGAATGGCGTGGTCGGTGTCGTGGGCGACACCAGCACGTCTGCCTTCTCGAAAGCGGCGGTGAAGTCGCGCTGAATGAGCGTGCGGACCTTCTGCGCCGAACCGTAGTACGCGTCGCGGTAGCCAGCCGAGAGGGCGTAAGTTCCCAAGACCAGTCGACGCTTGACCTCGTCTCCGAAGCCCTCGGCGCGGGTGGCGCTCATGGTCTTCTCGATCGTGTCGCGCTCGACCCGGAGGCCGAATCGGACCGAGTCGAACTTGGCCAGGTTGCTCGACGCCTCGGACGGCAAGATCACGTAGTAGGCGCCCATGGCGTACTGAAACGACGGGCAACTCACCTCCACGATTTCGGCGCCCGCGGCACGCAAGTGGTCCAACGCCTCCTCGAACCGCTGCTTGACGCCTGCTTGGTAGCCTTCGCCGCTCAGCTCCTTCACGACGCCGACGCGCACGCCCTTGAGGCCATGGGTCGCGCCGTCGCGGACGGCGTCCAGGCAGGATGGCACGGGCTCGTCGAGGCTCGTGGCGTCCATGACGTCATGCCCGCCCATGACCTCGTGCAGTGCTGCCGCGTCCGCAACGGTGCGCGCACACGGGCCCAACTGATCCAAGGACGATGCGAGGGCGATCGCGCCGTAGCGGCTCACGCCGCCGTACGTGGGCTTCACCCCGACGGTGCCGGTGACGGCGGCGGGCTGGCGGATCGAGCCGCCCGTGTCAGAGCCGATTGCGAGTGGAGCCTCCCACGCGGCCAAGGACGCGGCCGAGCCGCCGCCCGAGCCTCCGGGGATGCGGTCGAGGTCCCACGGGTTGTGGGTCGCGCCGTAAGCGGAGTGCTCCGTCGAGGAGCCCATCGCGAATTCGTCCATATTGGTCTTGCCGAGGATCGGCATGCGCGCCGCGCGCACCTTGGTCGTCACCGTGGCGTCATAAGGAGGCATCCAGCCCTCGAGGATCTTGGATCCCGCCGTGGTGGGCATGCCCTTTGTCACGAGGATGTCCTTGATCGCGATCGGAACGCCTGCCAGGAGCGGGAGGCCGACGCCGGCCGCGCGGTCTGCGTCGACGCCCGCCGCGGTCGCGAGAGCATCGTCGGTATTGATGTGCAGGAACGCGTGCACAGCGGCATCAACGGCCGCGATGCGGTCCAGGTGTGCCTGCACGAGAGCGACGGACGTGATGGCGCCGGCGCGCAGGGCGTCGGACATTTCCAGTGCAGATGCCCGCGTTGCCTCGGCGGGATTCGTCCAGTCGGTCATGCTTCTTCTCCCAAGATTCGCGGGACGCGGAAGCGCCCGTCTTCGGCTTCCGGCGCCGCGGCGAGAGCGTCGGCGGGGGCCAAGGAAGGCCTCACCTCGTCGACGCGGTGCACGTTGCTCATGGGAATCGGGTGTGACGTGGCGGGAACGTCTTCGTTGGCGACTTCGGACACGAGCGCAACGGCGTCGACAATGGCGTCGATCTGACCGGAAAGGCGGTCGAGATCGTCGTCACTCATGTCGATGCGCGCGAGCGCGGCCAGTCGCGCGACATCTGCGCGGCGGAGGTTGGACATGCCGACGAGTCTAGTGGCCGGGCTCCCACGAGTAGCCCAGCAGCCGGACGCCCTGCGGCACGCCCTCGGGGAGCTCCGCAAGGTTCACCTTGGAGACCGTGCCGTCCGAATTGTCAGTGACGAGCCAGTCCATATCAGGGCGACGCGTGAAGCCCAGCCTCTCGTACAGGCGATGTGCGACGCGCATCGTCTCCATCGTGGAAAGCACGACGCGGGTGGCGCCGCGCTCGACAGCCATGTCCATCGCGGCCAGGGTCAGCTCCTTGCCGATGCCGCGCCCCCGTTCCAGCGGTGACACGGCCAACATGCGTAGTTCGAACTCGTCTTCGTTTGCCAATTCCGCGAAGTGGGAGCCGGGGGGCACGAGGGTCAACGTGCCGAGGACCTTGCCTTCGCCACCCTCGCCGTCAAGCATGGCCAGCAGCACTGCATGCTCCGCGCGCGCCGCCGCGTCGCGCAGTTGAGGGATGTAGGGATGGGCGTTGTCGATCAGGCCATCGGCCAGGTAGGCGAGGGCGGTGAGTTCGCCGATCTCCTGGAGCCGGCCAGTGTCCGTCGGCTCCACAATGCGCACGGTCTGGGTCATCGGCTGGCCTTCCACGAGTGAGCAAGTGCCAAGGGGTAGGCACTCCAATGTCGGTCCCACCAATGTAGGCGCAGTTCTGCAACCGGCGCCACCCAGCGCCTCCGCGCCCGGACTATCCAGTGTGGCGCTGCGCTCGCGCCACACGGCGCTAGGACGGCTGCCGCCCCTCGGCGATGAGCGCCTCAAATTGGGCCTCGGTGAGCGTCGGCACGCCCAGTGATTCCGCCTTGGACGCCTTGGACCCGGCGTTGGCGCCCACCACCACGTAGTCGGTGGCCTTGGACACGGACGACGCGGCTTTCCCGCCGTGCGAGATGATCGCTTCCTTGACTCCGTCGCGCGTGAAGTTCTCGAGCGAGCCGGTGGCGACGATGGTGAGGCCCGCGAGCGTCTGTGCGATCGAGTCGTCGCGGTCGTCGGCCATGCGGACGCCCGCCGCCGCCCAGCGCTCCACGATGTGTGCGTGCCACTGCACGGCAAACCACTCGCGCACGGACTGGGCGATGATGGGGCCGACGCCCTCGACGGCGGCGAGGTCTGCTTCGCTTGCCTCGCGGATGGCGTCCATCGATCCGAATGCCGTCGCGAGCGCGCGCGACGCCGTGGGGCCCACGTGGCGGATGCTGAGCGACACCACGACCCGCCACAGGGGCTGTTGACGCGCCGATGCCAGGTTGGCGACGAGTTTGCGGCCGTTCTCGGCGATGTCGCCGGCCTTGCGGCCGACCACCCCGGCGTCGGCCTGTTTCTTGGTGAGCTTCTCGTCGACCTCGTAGACGAAGAGGGGCACGCGCCGTAGGTCCTCCTCCGTGAGGTCGAACAGGCCCGCCTCGTTGGCGAGCACTCCCGACTCCACCAGGGCCGCCGCGGCCTTCGCCCCGAGCACCTCGACATCGAGCGCTGCCCGGGATCCGATGAATGCGATCCGGTCGGTGATCTGTGCGGGACAGAATTCGCTGTTGGGGCAGCGCAGGTCCTTATCGCCCTCCTTCTGCTCCGCGAGCGGGGTGCCGCATGAGGGGCAATGGGCGGGCATCGTCCAGGCGTGTTCCTTGCCGGTGCGCGCCGCGACCACGGGTCCCACGATCTCGGGGATCACGTCGCCGGCTTTGCGCAGCACCACCGTGTCGCCGATGAGGATGCCCTTGCGGGCCACTTCGTGAGCGTTGTGGAGGGTCGCGTACGTGACAGTGGAGCCGGCCACGGTGACGGGCGTCATCACGCCGTACGGGGTGACGCGCCCGGTGCGGCCCACATCCACGCGGATGTCCTCAAGCGTGGTGTGGACCTCTTCGGGCGGGAACTTGTAGGCGATCGCCCACCGCGGGGCGCGCGACGTGTTGCCGAGCTCCGTCTGCACAGCGCGGTCGTTGACCTTGAGCACGGCGCCGTCGATCTCGTGCACCATGCTGTGCCGCTTGGCCTCGAGTTCGAGGAGGTAGCCTTCGATACCGCCGATGCCGCGCAGCACCTTTGCGTGGGCCGACACGGGCAAGCCCCAGTCGGACAGCACCTGGTAGATGCCAGATTGGGAGGCGAGTCGCGCATCGGCCGCGCCTGTGCCCATACCCGCCTCCGTGCCCCAGTCGAGCGCTCCGAGCGCGTAGGTGGTGACGGCGAGCGGTCGTTCGGCGGTGACCGCGGAGTCCTTCTGGCGCAGCGACCCGGCGGCCGTGTTGCGGGGGTTCGCGTAGGGGGCCTTGCCCTCGGCGAGCAGTGCCTCGTTGAGGGCCTCGAAGTCTTTGATGGGCAGGTACACCTCGCCGCGCACCTCGACGAGCGCGGGCACGTGCGTTCCCTTGAGCCGGTGCGGCAGTCCCTTGATGGTGCGCACGTTCGCGGTCACGTCTTCGCCCTGGGTGCCGTCGCCGCGCGTGAGCCCCTGAGTCAGCTCGCCGTCGACATAGGTCAGCGAGATGGACAGGCCGTCGATCTTGGGCTCGCAGACCAGCTCGTGATCACCTGCCTCCTTGCCCACACGCGCGAGCCACGCGTCCACATCCTCGATGGAGAACGCGTTGTCGAGGCTCATCATGCGTTCGCGGTGCCTCACGGAGGCGAATCCCGTTGCGGCCCCGGCCGAGCCGACCGTCTGCGTGGGCGAGTCGGGCTCGGCGAGTTCGGGGTACTCCGCCTCGAGGGCGCGCAGGTCCCGCTCGAGGGCGTCGTACTCGGCGTCCGAAAGGGTGGGGGCATCGTCGCCGTAGTACGCGGCACGGTGCTGCTCGATCTGCTGCACCAGGTCTTGGTGGCGGGCGCGAGGGTCTGTCACGTACCTATCTCACCACGAGCCACCGACGCGAACCACGCGGTGACGCGCCGCCATCCCCTCCAGGCAAGCGACACTAGGGGTGTGAATGATGTCTACGTACCGACCCGCGCCCAGATCGATGCCGCCGCGGCGGCGATCGCTCCGCACATTCGCCACACCCCTGTGATCGAGATACCCGGAGACACGCTGGGGATCGACGCCACGCTGGTGTTCAAGCTCGAGTACCTGCAGGTCACGGGGGCGTTCAAGGCGCGCGGGGCGGTGCACTACGTCGCGACGCAGCCGATCGCCGACACCGGCATCGTGGCCGCGTCCGGCGGGAACCACGGGGCGGCCGTCGCGTACGCCGCGAAGCGCTTTGGCCACGAGGCTCACATCTTTGTGCCCACCACCGCGAACCCGGCCAAGGTCGAGCGGCTCGTCCAATTGGACGCCCACGTGCACCGGGTGGGCACCACGTACCCGGAGGCGCGGGAGGCGTCCTACGCTTACCTTTCCGAGAACCATGCGACCACGATCGAGGCGTACGACGACCCGGTGGTCATGGCCGGCGCCGCCACCGTGGCGCGCGAGTTTGAGGCCGACGCGGTGGGCGCCGACGGCCGACCCCTCGACGCGATGCTCGTCGCCGTGGGTGGCGGCGGGCTTGCTGGCGGGGCCGCCGCGTGGTGCGGCGACCGGATGACGATTGTGGGCTGCGAGACGGTGGGCACCGCCTCGTACGCGGCGTCGATCGAGGCCGGCGAGCCCACGTCAGTGCCCATCTCGGGCGTGGCAGCCGACCACCTTGGCGCACAGATCGGACGCGTGCCCTGGGCCGCCCTCAGCGCGGCTGGCGTGGAATCGGCCGTGGTCACCGACGAAGAGGTGCTAGAGGCCCAATCGCGCCTGTGGCGCCTGCTGCGCGTGGTCGTGGAGCCGGGAGTCGCAGCCCCGTTCGCCGCACTGATGACGGGCCGCTGGGTTCCCGAGCCCGGCGCGCGCATCGGCGTGGTGTTGTGCGGCGCCAACGTGGTCAACCCCACCTTGGCTCCGGCTCAGGCGCTCGTCTAGTCGCAGAGCGGCGTTGCCTGCTCAGCGCCTTCGGTGCGGCGTTGCCTGCTCAGCGCCTTCGGTGCGGCGTTGCCTGCTCAGCGCCTTCGGTGCGGCGTTGCCTGCTCAGCGCTTCCGGGGCAGAGTTCTCCCGCGTGCGGTTGGGCGAAGGGTCGGCGTCGCTGGCGCCGCTGGTTCCGCCGGTGCCGCCGCGATCGCTAGTGCCGCCGGCGCGCGCGTCGATCGTGCTGGCGGCGAGTCCGCCTGGTCTCGGACGGCCGGTGGGGTCGATGGTGGTCGGCGGGATGAACTCAACGTGGCCGGCTTGGGCGCGGATGCCCCAGCCTTGGCGGTGGATGTCGTGGTGGCAGCGGGTGCAGAGCATGACCCCGTTACTGAGGTCCGTGCGACCGCCCTTTTCCCACCAGCGGATGTGGTGAGCCTCGCAGTGTTCGGGCGGTGCATGACATTTGGCGCAGCCGCCGTCGCGTTCCAGGAGAGCGAGTCGTTGGGCGCGGGTGAACATCCTGGCGTTGCGGCCCGCATCCAGCACCTCCGACTCCCCTCCTAGGACTTCGGGGATGACTCCCGCCTCGCCCGCCAGCCTTCGGAGCTGACCGACCGACACGGGCTGTGAAGTGCCGTCAACACTGCCCAATCCCTCCCCCGTGCGCAGGTCGCTCAGGTTCATCCGCACGACAACGGTGGTGCGGATGCCTGACTGGTCCGTGTTCTTGCACCCCAGGGCGTGACGACACAGCGCGAAGAGTGCATCGGCGCGCATCTGGCCCACCGTGCGTCGGTCTCGCTCGGTGGGGTCTTGATCACGCCGGGCGCGGAACTGATGAGTGACCATCTGCTCAATCACGGTGCGCAAGGGCGCCGCCGTCACAGGGTCGAGTCGGCCTGCGAGCGTGACCATCCCTGTGTGGTCCTCTGACCACGTGAGGTATCGCTCCTCGTATTGGCGAGCTTCACGTTGCGTGTGGCCAGCCACGTCCGCTCGAGCCACCGCCGATGCGACCAGACGGCGCACCTCATGCACGGCCAGATTCACGGACTTGGCCACCAGTCGAAGCTCGAGGGCGTGAAGCTGGTCGCTGGGGACACGGTCGGTCAGGGTCTCAAGACCGGCGGTGATGAGCCCTGCGGCATCCACGGAGAGGTCGCCCGCCAGCGCCGCCGAGGCCACGGCCGGGTAGCGGGGCTGAGGTGGAGCCGCGGTCGGGGCGCTGTCACCGGCCAGATCAGACACTGGAACTATCGCGTCCGCGGGGACCATCGCAGAACCATCGGGAATGAGCGCTCTGCCGGCATCGATCGCGCGCCAAGCACCCGCTCGCGATCCACCCGTCACGGACGCGACCATCGTGCCCGCGTTCCCGAAGCCTTGCCGCCGGGCCAAGCCTCCCCCCGGCAGGTCCGGCGCGGAACGTCGCGCAAGATCGCCCGCGAACCGCGCCCGCAACGTGTCGGCCAACCGGCCGAGCCGCGCGACGGCGTCGTACGTCTCCAGGAAGTCGTCGTGCGACAAACCCGAGACATCAAGGCGCGCCAACTCGCCCACCGAGGACGTCGCGTGCGCGATCTGCGCCGCCCCCTTCACCGCCACCACAACTGCTTCTTCGACTGCCATGGACCCAGTCAAACAGAGGGGTCTGACATGTGGTTACCAGGTACGATGTCCTGTGGAGAGCCTCCACGCCATCGGCCTGGGCACGACGCGGGCCGGGCCGCGGCAAAGCACCGGCCCCACGCATTGGCCCGGGCCAGCCAGCAGCGAAGAACGGCCCCCAACCCGCACCGCCTACGATCGAGGGATGACTCCCCCGCCACCGATCCGCACCGTCGGGATCCTGGGCGCGGGCCGGGTGGGCAAGGCGCTCGCAGCCCTGGCGCGCGCCGCCGGGCTCGACGTGGTCGCGGCGGCCTCCACCGATGCCAGTGGCATCGCCGACGCCACCCGCGCCGACGTCGTCATCCTCGCCCTCCCCTTGGGCAAGTACCGCACGCTCCCAGCCGATGCCCTGGCCGGCCGCCTCGTCATCGACGCCATGAACTACTGGTGGGAGCTCGGCGGTCGCATCGAGGAGTTCGAGGACGCCCGCACGTCCAGCTCCGAGGTGGTCGCCGCGTCGCTCCCCGGCGCCCGCGTCGTCAAGACCTTCAACCACGCGAGCGTGTGGGAACTGGAGAATCTGGCGGCGCCGCACGGCGACCCCGAGCGTCGTGCGTTGGCCGTGGCTGGCGACGATGCCGAGGACGTCGCGACGGTCAGCAAGCTGGTGGACGCGATGGGCTTCGACCCGGTGCCCGCGGGTCCCCTCAGAGACGGCGTGCGCTTCGAGCCGAACGCGGAGCCGTTCGGCGCCGACGCCACCGCGGGTGAGCTTCAGGAGATGCTCGACGACTTCTGGGACTCGCAGCGCGGCCGGGTCGTAGCGCGCGCACGCGGGGGCGCAAAAAGGTGAAAACGCCGGGAATGCAATCGCTTCCGCGCTCGTTGCGATAGGATGTAAGCACAGTCTCGGAATGGCAGCGTCGCAATTGCAGCAGCCATGACGAGACTTTTTTTTGATCCCAACGTGGGGCACCGGTAGCCCGGACACCACGTTCAGGCTCCCGGGGTTCTACGTTCCCACTACCCAAGGAGAGCCAATGTTCAACACTCTGCGAAACTCGTTCTCACGCAAGAACAACGCTAGTGACTACTCGCACCTGCCTGAGGCGATTCAGGACGAGATCAGGTCCGCAATGGAAGCAACTACTGTCTACGACATCCTTTAAGCCGTGGCTCCGGTAGCCCACAAACCCCGTTGACGCCCAGATGTCGGCGGGGTTTTGTGCATCCGCCCCCCGCGTCGCATCCGCCGCGCATGGTCGCACGGCACACGTGCGGGCGGGAGAATGGCATGGATGACTCCCACCACCGCGCCCCTGCTCGCCCGCCTTCCTGACGCGGTTGCCGGCGCCGCCCCCGATCCGGACGCCCTCTACGAGGCGTTTTCCGGCTGGGCGGCTGACCAGGGCCTGGCGCTGTATCCGCACCAGGACGAGGCGCTCATCGAGATCGTCTCCGGCGCGCACGTGATCCTCGCGACGCCCACTGGCTCCGGCAAGTCACTGGTGGCCACGGGTGCGCACTTCGCGGCCCTCGCGGCGCATCGTGCGGGCACCGGCGGCCGCACGTACTACACGGCGCCGCTCAAGGCACTCGTGAGCGAGAAGTTCTTCGCGCTGATCGAACTGTTCGGCACCGCAAATGTGGGCATGATGACCGGCGACTCGGCGGTGAACCCCGACGCCCCGATCATCTGCTGCACCGCCGAGATCCTGGCGAACCTGGCGCTGCGTGACGGCGCCGCCACCGACGCGTCGCTGGTGGTGATGGACGAGTTCCACTTCTACGCAGATCCGCAGCGCGGGTGGGCGTGGCAGGTGCCGCTGCTTGAGCTGCCGAACGCGCAGTTCGTGCTCATGTCGGCCACGCTGGGCGATACCGCGTGGCTGGTCGAGGACCTCCAGCGTCGCGGCAGCCGCGCCATCGCCCAGGTCACCACCACCGAGCGTCCCGTACCCCTCACTTTCGACTACGTCGTCGAGCCGCTGCCCGATGTGATCGAGCGACTGGTCCAGACGGGCCACGCCCCCGTGTACGTCGTGCACTTCACCCAGAAGGACGCCGTGGAGCGAGCGCAGGCGCTGCTCAGCACCAAGGTGGCGTCCAAGGAGGAGCGGGTGCGCATCGCCGATGCGCTGGACGACACCCGATTTGGCACCGGCTTCGGCAAGACCCTCAGCAAGTTCCTGCGGGCTGGCATCGGCGTCCATCACGCCGGCATGCTGCCCAAGTACCGCCGCGTGGTCGAGCGCCTCACGCAGCAGGGGCTGCTGAAGGTGGTGTGCGGCACGGACACGCTGGGCGTGGGCATCAACGTCCCGATCCGCACCGTGCTGTTCACGTCGCTGGTGAAGTACGACGGCGAGCGCATGCGCCACCTGTCAGCGCGCGAGTTCCACCAGATCGCGGGTCGCGCCGGCCGAGCAGGCTTCGACACCGAGGGCGACGTGATCGTCATGGCTCCGGAGCACGTCATCGCGAATCGCAAGGCGCTCGCCAAGGCGGGCGATGACCCGAAGATGCGCAAGAAGATCGTGCGCAAGAGCGCGCCCACTGGCCACGTGAACTGGACCGATGCGACGTTCGAACGCCTGCGCGACGCTCCCCCCGAGCCGCTCGTCAGCCGCTTCGCCGTCACCCACGCGATGGTGCTGAATATTCTGGCGCGCGGAATTGCGAACCCGTGGCTCGACCGCGAGGCTCAGGACCCGGTGCTCGCGATGCGGGATCTGCTTGCAGCGGTGCACGACACTCCCGCTCAAAGGTCGGCGCATGTGCGCCAGGCGCTCAGAATCGCGCGGTCGCTGCGGATCGCGGGCGTGGTGGAACACATCCGGGTTCCCGACGCTGCGCATCCTCGCGGCGAGCGCCCCTCGGTGCGTCTCACGGTCGACGTGCCGCGTGGCTTCGCGCTCAACCAGCCGTTGTCTCCCTTCGCGTTGGCCGCGATGGACCTGTTGAACGTCGAGGCGCCCGACCACGCGCTCGATGTGGTCTCGGTGATCGAGTCGACCCTGTCTGACCCGCGCCAGATCCTGGTCGCGCAGCAGTATCAGGCGCGGGGTGAGGCGGTCGCCGCGATGAAGTCGGACGGGATCGAATACGAGGAGCGCATGGCTCTGCTCGACGAGGTTACGTGGCCGCGGCCGCTCGCCGACCTCCTGGAGTCGGCGTTTGTCGCGTACCGCCGCACCAACCCGTGGATCCTGGACGCCGAGCTGTCCCCCAAGTCCGTGGTCCGCGACATGCTCGAAAAGGCCATGTCGTTCGGCGACCTCATCTCGGTCTACGGCCTGGAGCGCACCGAGGGCGTGGTGCTGCGCTATCTCGCCGAGGCCTACCGCGCGCTACGGCAGACCGTCCCCGAGGAGCACCGCACGGACGACGTCGTGGCGATCACCACCTGGCTGGGCGAGCTGGTGCGCGCGACCGACTCGTCGCTGCTGGATGAGTGGGAGCGCCTCATGAATCCCGATGCGGTGGTGGGCGACGATGTCGATCCGGACGCGGCGATCGCTGCGCCGGGCCCCGCGCGCCCCATGTCCGGCAACCCGCGCATGCTGCGCCGCCTGGTGCGCAACGTGCTATTCCGCCGCGTGGAGCTCGCCGCACGCGAGAACTACCCCGCCCTTGGCGCGCTCGACGCGTCCTCGGGATGGGACGGCGTCGCGTGGCGTGAGGCCCTCGATCCGTTGTTCGCGGCGCAGGGCGACCACGCCATCGGCATCGGCCCGAATGCGCGCTCGGCCGCGCTGGTGACCTTCGTGGAAACCGGCGGCGACCACGAGGGGGGCGGCGCGCGTGCGGCGCTCGCGGCCACTCCGGACGGCGCGCTGCCGGAGGGCACCTGGGTGGTGCGCCAAGTGCTCGACGACCCTGCGGGCGATCACGACTGGGGAATCGTGGCCGCGGTGGACCTCGACGCCTCCGACGAGGCTGGCGCTCCGGTGCTCACACTTCTGCACGTGGGGCCTCAGTGAGAGCGGGCCGCAGTAGCGAGCGGCTCGTCACCGGTTCCGAGGGACAGTTGGCGGAGGCTCGCTGACGGCCCCGTCCCACGGTCCCGCACATCAGGGCCCGGGTATCGCCTAGCCTGGTAACCGTGAACTCACCCATTGATTGCACCGCCACATCAGCGTGGGCCGAGCTTGAGGCCCACAAGTCCGCCTTTGCCCCCGACCTGCGTGGCTGGTTTGCCGCCGACGCCGGTCGCGTGGAGCGCATGAGTCTTCCCCTGGGCGACCTGCACGTCGACCTATCGAAGAACCTCGTGACCGACGAGATCCTCGCGTCGCTCATCAAGCTGGCCGAGCAGACGGGCGTGGCCGAGCGCTACGCCGCGATGCTGGCCGGCGAGCACATCAACACCACCGAGGACCGCGCCGTGCTGCACACTGCGCTTCGCCGCCCGGCCGGAGCCTCCCCCGCGCTGCACGTGGACGGCCAGGACATCGACGCCGACGTTCACGAGGTGCTGGGCAAGATCACCGCCCTCGCAGACCGCGTCCGCTCCGGCGAGTGGAAGGGCGTCACCGGCAAGCGCGTGACTCACGTCGTCAACATCGGCATCGGCGGCTCGGACCTGGGCCCCGTCATGGTCTACGAGGCGCTCCAGCCGTATGCGACCGCGGGCATCGAGGCGCGCTTCGTCTCGAACATCGACCCCACCGACATGGGCCAGAAGCTCAAGGGCCTCGACCCCGAGACCACGCTGTTCATCGTCGCGTCCAAGACGTTCACCACGCTGGAGACCCTCACCAACGCCCGCATCGCGCGCGATTGGCTGTGGGAGTCGCTGTCCGAGGTGGGCGCCATCGCTGGCGACGAGGCCTCCGAGGCCGACGCCGTTGCGCACCACTTCATCGCCGTCTCCACCGCGCTCGACAAGGTCGCGGCGTTCGGCATCGACACTGCCAACGCGTTCGGCTTCTGGGACTGGGTGGGCGGCCGCTACTCGGTCGGCTCCGCCATCGGCACCTCGCTGGCGATCGCGCTGGGCCCGGACGTGTTCAAGGAACTGCTCGCGGGCTTCCACGCGGTGGACGAGCACGTGCGCACCACGCCGCTCGACAAGAACGTGCCCGTCCTCATGGGCCTGCTGAACGTCTGGTACGTCAACTTCTTGGGTTCGCAGTCGCACGCCGTGCTGCCGTACGCGCAGCAACTGCACCGCTTTGCCGCGTACTTGCAGCAGCTCACCATGGAGTCCAACGGCAAGTCCGTGCGCTGGGACGGCACCCCCGTCACGTGCGACACCGGCGAGATCTTCTGGGGCGAGCCCGGCACGAACGGCCAACACGCGTTCTACCAGCTCATTCACCAGGGCACGCGCCTGATCCCGGCCGACTTCATCGCCGTGGCGAACCCCGCCTACCCGCTCAAGGATGGCGACCAGGACGTGCACAACCTGTTCTTGGCCAACTTCTTGGCGCAGACCAAGGCGCTCGCTTTCGGCAAGACCGCCGAGGAGGTCGAGGCCGAGGGCACCACCGGCGCGTTGGTGGCCGCCCGCACGTTCGCTGGCAACCGGCCGACCACCTCGATCTTCGCGCCCGCGCTCACGCCCGCCGTACTGGGTCAGCTGATCGCGCTGTACGAGCACATCACGTTCACGCAAGGCGTCATCTGGGGCGTCAACTCGTTCGACCAGTGGGGCGTGGAGCTCGGCAAGCAGTTGGCCGTACAGATCGCTCCTGCCGTTGAGGGCGACGACGCTGCCCTGGCCTCGCAGGACGCGTCGACTCACGCGCTCATCGCGTACTACAAGGCGCACCGCAAGTAGTTCTCTTGACGATGAGAGGGGCCGGGCGCTACATAAGCGCCCGGCCCCTCTCATCGTTCAGATCAGATCAGACCCTGTCGAAGGTGTTCGGGTTCGGCCCCTGTCGACCGTCCTCGCCCTTGTCGAGAGCGTCAATACGTGCGACCTGCTCGTCCGTGAGCTCAAAGTCGAAGATCTGCATGTTCTCGACCATGCGCTCGCGATGCATCGACTTGGGGAAGATGATGTTGCCGCGCTGAACGTGCCAGCGCAGCACCACCTGCGACATCGCGCGGTCGATCTCGGCGGCAATCTCGCCGATCATCGGATCGTTGAGCGCCTGGCCCTTGGCGAGCGGTCCCCACGCCTCGATGGCGATGGCGTGCGAGTGGGAAGCGCGTCGGGCGTCGTCGTTGTGGAAGTAGGGATGCGACTCAATCTGGTTGACCACGGGGGTGACGCCGGTCGCGTCGATGATCTTCGTCAGGTGCTCCGGCTCAAAGTTGGACACCCCGGCAGAGGTGAGCCGACCGTCTTCGACCAGTTCGAGCATCGCCTTCCAGGTCGACACAAAGTCGCCGTCGTACCGCGTGGGCAGGGGCCAGTGAATGAGGAACAGGTCAAGCTTGTCCAGGCGCAACTTGGTGAGCGTCTCGTCGAACGAACGCAACACATCGTCTCGGGCGTGCATGCTGTTGGTGAGCTTGCTGGTGACGTAGACGTCTTCGCGCGCGAGCCCGGAGTTCGCGATCGCCTCGCCCACCTCCGCCTCGTTGTGATAGCCCTGCGCCGTGTCAATGTGCCGGAAGCCCACGTCGAGCGCGGTGCTCACGGTCTCGAGCGCAACCTCGGGGGCGATCTGAAACGTTCCGAAGCCGAGTTGGGGGATGGTGGTGCCGTCGTTCAGTTTGATCGTAGAAGTTGCCATGTGGGCCAGCCTAGAGCCTGGCGCAGTAGCCTGAAACTGGGGCCGGGCTTCACCCCCCGAGGCGCCTTTGGGGTGCCGACGGTCACGAACCCGCGACCTCACACGTTGAGAGTCGTGAGTAGCATCGACGACCAAGGAGAGCCATGCTCGAAAACGGTTTGGAGTTAGGGATCGCTGTCGGCATTGGCGTCGGAGTCGCTGTGCTTGTGGCGCTGGTGGTGCAACTGACCCTGCGCCTCGCGTCGCGCCGCCTCGCCTGGCCGCAGGTCCTCATGAAGGAGGCGCGGCGCCCCTTCTGGACGCTGCTGATCCTCCTAGGCGTGTGGGCGGGCGCCAGCACATCTCTCGACGCATATGACTGGTGGCCGACGGCCTCACACGGGTTCACCATTGTGGCCATCGCGATCATCGCATGGCTGCTGTTGGGGCTCGTGGAGTTTGTGACGGACGTTGCCCTCGGGTACAACCAGATCGACGGACCCCACAATATTGCCGCCCGTCGCCTGCGGACGCAGACGCTCATCATTCGCCGCTTGACAGCCGTCCTCACCGTCGTGCTCGCCTTCGGCGCTGCGCTGTTTACATTCGACGCCGTGCGCGCCCTCGGGGCGAGCATCCTGGCGTCGGCGGGCATCATCTCGCTGGTCGCGGGCTTGGCGGCGCAATCGGCGCTCGCCAACATGTTCGCGGGCATCCAACTGGTGTTCAGCAACGCGCTGCGCATGGACGACGTCATTGTCGCCGAGGGCGAGTGGGGCCGGGTCGAGGAGGTCACCCTCAGCTACGTGGTGCTCCAGCTGTGGGACGACCGCCGCCTGGTACTGCCCTCCACCTACTTCACCAGCACCCCGTACCAGAACTGGACGCGGGACAACTCCGAGCTGCTGGGCGCGGTGGAGTTCGACCTCGACTGGCGAGTGTCCCTACAGCGGATGCGCGAGCATCTCAAGGAGGTCCTGGCGGAGACGTCACTGTACGACGGCCGCACGTCCGTGCTGCAGGTCACCGACGCCACCAAGGGCTACGTGCACGTGCGCATCCTGGCCACCGCGAAGGACGCGCCGACGCTGTGGGACCTCCGCTGCTACGTGCGCGAGGCGATGGTGCTGTGGGTCCAAAGCGAAATGCCCGACGCGGCACCCGCCCAGCGCCTCATACTCGCCGATCCTTCTGCCGAAGACGAGCGACCCAAGCCACGAGGCAAGCGGACTCCTCCCCCAGAGCACGCCAGCGACGAGGGGCTCTTTACGGGCAGCATCGAGGCCGTGGAGCGCGCGAGCCTGTTCATGCACGGTGGCGGGCCGCGGGACGATTTGGGGGACGATGACGGTGGAGCCGACACCTTGGGCTTGGACTCACCCATCCGCGACTGACCACCAGTTCCGAGCGGGGTCTTGCCCGGCCGACGCTTGGGCCGGGTTTCGCCGTTAAGTCACCTTGGGTGTGCGCGCCTACGTGCGGTACACCTCGCGCCGATGACCCACCGCGACCACTGTCACCACCAGCACATTGTCGAAAATGTCGTAGATCACGCGGTAGTCGCCGATCCGGGTGCGCCACGCAGTGGTCTCACCGGCGAGTTTGATGGCGCCAGTCGGTCGAGGATCGCTCGCAAGCTCGCGGACGCGAGCCTGGACGCGTGCCCTGTGCTCGCGAGGCAGCTTCCGCAATTGGCGCGCGGCTGCCGACGTGAATTCGACACGGTACACGAACTACGCCAGTTCTCGGTCCAGGTCCTCCAATGGCACCCGGCCACCATCGTCAGCCGCCTTGGCTGCGCGGTATGCCTCGACGTCCGCCGCCATTTCCAGGCGCTCCAAGGTCTCGAGGTCTTCGCTGCTAATGAGCACCGCCGCCACCTTTCCGTTGCGCGTGAGTGCCACGCGCTCGCCACCGTAGGCCACGTGTCCGACAACGTCCGAGAACTCGGCGCGGAACTCGCGACTGCCGATGCGGCGACTAATGGTGCTCATGTGTACATAGTTTACCTTGTGTACACCTGAGTTTCAAGCGTGGTCCGGCACGCGGCGACCGCCGATGTCTTGCGCCGTCGAGAAGCCTCCCTTGACCTGGAGCGCACTCCAGGGTGTTGCCTGGCTTCATGAACACCACTCACAAGGGACAGATCGCGCTGGGCGCGATGAACTTCGGCACTCGACAGGACCGTGACGAGTCGTTCGCGATCCTCGACCGCTTCGCGGAGCTGGGCGGGCGCTGGCTCGACACCGCGGACAACTACAGCTTCTGGGAGAGCGAGACGGGCCTTGGCGGAGGGATGAGTTGGTCCGTCGGGCCGGTGCGTTGGCTGCGGTGATCAAGGTGCTCGACGACAAGATCGCGCACCACGGGGTTGACTTAGGCGGGGTTGCCCATCGAGGTTTGCCTGCAAGGCCCGGGGCGCCCCGCCGGTTAGCCGCTTGGCGCATCCTCGCACGCATCGGGCACCCACTCCAGGATGTCTCCCGGTTGGCAGTTGAGCACCCTGCAGATTGACTCAAGCGTGGTGAAGCGGATCGCCTTGGCACGACCGTTCTTGAGAACCGCGACATTCGCGGGCGTGATGCCCACTGCGTCGGCGAACTCCGCCACCGACATCTTCCGCTGGGCGAGCAGCACGTCGATCGAGACGACGACGCCCATCAGACCACCTCGTCGAGTTCAACTTTGTGTTCGACCGCAGTGCGGAGCAGATCCCGCAGAACCATGAGCACGAGTGCCACAGCACCCACCGCCACCGTCCCGCCCATGAGGACCAGCGGCACCGTCACGGGACCAAGATTCTCAATCACGACCGCATCGATGGCCACGATGGCGACGAGCGCGGTGGCCACTCCCGCAGAGTTCACCATGAGGGTCACCCACTTAAGGGCGGCCTCGTCAAAGATCCTGCCCCGCTGCACCATCCCCGCGAGCTTCCATGTGGCCACGAGAATCACCTCGGCGCAGGCGACGGTCCCGATCGCCAGCGCGGCGTAGGGAATGGCGAGGTAGCCGACCTCGGGGAAGTCCTGAGCCGATGCCCACGCGATCCACGGGATGAAGACGACCTGCGCGAGCAAGCCACCCGCGAGCAGGACCACGATCAACGCCTTGAGAAGGCTCAGCATGTATCTGTTCATGTATTGATTATCGATAGATATCTATCGTGTGTCAATAGACGCGCCCGTTGCTGACCACCGACGCCCCGTCGGGCTTGCCCGGCCGATGCTCGGGTCGAGTTTCGTTGTCGGGTCGCCTTTGGGCATGCGCCAAGAAGTCGCTCCCTCGCGGCGGTCAGGCTTGATCCCCTCGGAAGCGACTTCTTGCCGCACCACGAGATCGGCTAGTGGGGCCGCCCCGCTAGCACGCTCGGCACGCTCGAAGTCGTGTGCAGAAGTGACGCAAGATCCCGATCGAGCATGGCGGCCAACCGCATGCAGTCCTCATGCGCCTCCTGGGCAGTCCGCCTGACCTGCTGGCCCGTGAGCGGGAATCCGTTGACGAGCGGTTCATGATGGGCCACCCGGTTGCGGAGGTCGTTGACACGAGAAACCACCGCGAGTGCATAGGAGCGGTTCCAGCGTTCGCCGTCTAGAGCTGCTTGCGCCTTCCCACCGGGAAACGCCTTGTCCAGAACCCCGCGCCAGAGTTGCTGCTCGTAGTCGCACCTCACTCGTCGGGGCTCGGCACCGACGTGGTCGCCCTTGTCTAGGAGCCCTCTCCAGAATCCGAACATGCATTGCGCCACCATGCGGTCCGGGCTGCGGTTGGGGGCGCTTCGCCTCCACGCCTCCGCAAGCGCTCGACTGGACCTTTCGTCGAGCGCCACGTCTACGCGAGAAAACCATTGAGGCCCCCACTTGGCCACCAACTGGGCGTTCATCGCGTTCCGCAACGCCACTTCGAGCATGGCGAGATCCGCCATGAATGCCGCCGACAGCGTCCGGTCCCACAGGTAGAGCGCTCGCGCGCGGTCGGCGTCGTTTCCTGCCGAGGCGAGGTACGTGCCCATACGCGCGGGCGCAACCGACTTGTCCAGGGCCGCAGTCTGCGCCGCTGTGAGTTTCACTCGACAACTCCCCCCACCATGCGTAAACTCGTACGTGAAGTCCCCGGCATACGCCTCTGTCGACCTTGAGTCGGTACGCAGCCGGGGTTTTCTTTTGCCCAAAATCGTATGACAGGCACGCGCCATGGTGCAGGCCGCCTGGGGATGACGGACGTGCCGCAGGCGCCTTGAGCGTCCGTGGACAGTCCCGCTTGACCTGGAGCGCACTCCAGGGTGTTGCCTACCCGTATGGACACCACTCACCAGGGACAGATCGCGCTGGGCGCGATGTACTTCGGCACTCGGCAGGACCGCGTCGAGTCTTTCGCGATCCTTGACCGCTTCGCGGAACTCGGCGGACGCTGGCTCGACACCGCGGACAACTACAGCTTCTGGGAGTCCGAGACGGGCCACGGGGCGCGAGCGAGCGCATGCTGGGCCAGTGGTTTGCCGCGAACCCCGGCATCCGCGAGCAGATGTGGGTCTCCACCAAACTGGGCGCCGCGCCCCTGGTCGCCGGCCAGTGGCCCGAGTCGATGGAGGGCCTCTCCCCCGCCGCGATCGAGGCCGCGCTCGGCGGCTCCCTGGAACGCCTGGGCACCGATCACGTGGAGCTGCTGTGGGCCCACGTCGAGGACCGCACCGTCCCGATCGAGGATCAGGTGGCCGCGTTGGGCGCCACCGTGGCCGACGGTCGGGTGAAGCAATTGGGCGCCTCCAACCACGCCGTGTGGCGCGTGGAGCGGGCGCGGGCCACGGCATCGGCGTCGGGCGTGGCGCCGTACTCAGCGATGCAACTGCGGCACACCGACCTGCAACCGATCCCGTTCGCCGAGTTGCCCGACGGCGGGCACGTGGTCGCCACGCCCGATGCCCTGGACTACGCGCGCACCGAGGACCTGGCGTTCTGGGCGTACAACACGCTGCTCGCGGGCTCGTACGCGCGGCCGGACCGCCCATTCCAGGCGCCGTACCTGCACGCCGACACCGAGCGTCGGCTAGCGGCGCTCGACCGGGTCGCGACGTCCACGGGCGCCACGCGCAACCACGTGGTGCTCGCGTGGCTGATGGGCGGCTCGCCCGCAGTGACGCCCATCGTGGGGGTCTCGTCGGTCGCGCAACTCGACGAGGTCATGGCCGCCCGCGACGTGCGCCTGGACGCCGACGCCCTGGCCGTGCTCAACTCGGTGTCATGACGGTGACACAGGGAATCAGCATCGGCGAGGCGGCGACCGCCACCGGGCTGACCGAAGACACGCTGCGGTACTACGAGCGCGAGGGCCTGGTGGGGCCGATCGACCGCGACGCGTCCGGCCACCGACGCTACGGCGACAACGACGTGGCGTGGATCGGCGTGGTGACGTGCCTGCGGGATGCGGGGCTGGGCATCGCGGACCTGCGCCGGTTCACCAGCCTGCTGCGATCTGATGGTGAGGCTGGTGAGAGGACCGAGTTCCTGAAGGGGCGGCGGGATGAGCTGGTTCGGCGGGCCGGGGCGCTGGCTGCCGCGGTGAAGGTGCTCGACGACAAGATCGCGCACTACGGGAGCCGTTGAGGGCGGTCGCCTCTGTTCCCTTCGTCGGTCCAGCATGCGGCCGACGCTTGGGCTGTGTCTCGCTGTGGTGTCACCCTGGGTGTGCGTGGCTCATGGGCGACGCCGCGAGCGTCAAGTGCTCGACAGCCCTACCTAATCACCACTTGAGAGGTTGAGCGTGCCGATCGGGTAGAGATCACAGAGTTCATCCAACGCCTTTGGGTCGATGATATTTGAGAAGATCAACTCTCCCGGCCTAGGCTCGAACCCCCTAATCTTGCTGGGCTCGGGAAGCCACGCATCTCGGTCTGTACCGGGCACACTGTCGAGAAGCACTGCAAAGACCTCAGGGCTGGCGGTGCCCGTAGTTCCGACCGTGACGTACGTCTCACCATCTGGCGCCTTCACCAAGACGCTAAGTATGTGAGCCATGTATTCGGCCGTTAGGACCTTCCCTGACATCAGCGACTCCACAAGCATCGCGCCGATTCGAGCCTGGATAGCAACCATGTCGGCATAGGCCCGCTCCGCTTTGATACGCGTGGCGTCTAGCTGTCGGGGCAACATCCAATCTGATCTCGGTCGTGAAGCGATGGCGTAGTAGAAGTCGTGTTTGCTGTCGTCATTGCGTTTCCCGGCAGCGCCGATCCACCAGTAATCTCCGCATAGCTCCTGGAAGATCTCGGGAACATTCTCCCCCGCGGTCACCGCCCCACGCCAGCCGGATCCGCGGATCTTGACCTTGAGCCACCAGACATCAGTCAATGCCCTGATTCGCTCAATCGATCCTCCCGCGGCCTGCGCCGGTATCAACTGAGCCCTCTTGATCAGCGGATGTTCGAGCAGGTGGAGCGCAACGTCAAAACCGGGAAGCGCCAGACCTAGGTCTTCCGTCACACAGCGGATCGTCGGGCGCACCCCGTTCATTCGCGAATCATCCATCTCGCGAGGCTATCGCGCGCCATCGCGGTCGTGGAGGCGGGTGCGCGAAGTTCAACTCAAGACGGACCTACGGCACTACTCCGCCGCCGGCATTCCACCGACAGCGCGGAGATCCTCCAGGGAGACCCCGGCGAGCATCGCGACACGCGCTTCGCGGGTTCCGTCAAGTCGAGCAAGTGCGTCAGTCACACCGTTCTCGATTTCGGGTCGGTGCTTTTCGATGTAGTCGAGCACTGCTTCTTCAACGATGGTCTTCTTATGTTTGCCAAGAAAGTGCGCAGCATGTCCGATCTGCTGATCGACTTCGGCAGAAACTTTGATGGGCGCGGTAGAGGTCGACATGTCGATTTCTCCGAGTCTGCGAGTACCGGGTTAGGGAAGGTATCCGTTGGTACTTCGGTAGTAGTGACTATAGATACGTGTCGGTTCGGGAGTCAACTTGTGGAGATTCGCGTGTGGCATAGCTGACATCCTGAGCTTCCGCAGTTCGAGTCCCGGGCAAGGTTGCGCTTCGCATTTCGGAGGGGTGGGGAGATAACCTCAGAACCCCAGCCTGCCAAAAGGCCCTTAAGATCTTCGCGAACCTCGGACCGCTGCGTGCCTCGCGAGTAGCTCTACGCCACAGAGGACTCGGCGTGAGCCTGTGCGGCGTAGGCGAAAGGGGTGTCAATTTGCTCACACACCCGCCGAATCCGCTGGCTGCTCGGTGACGGGGTTGCCTTCAGGATCACGTAGCACCCCCCACGTAGCCTTCGCTTCCTTGTTTCCGCGGATCTTGAGGCGGTCACCCTTCTTGAGGCGCTTCAGTGCGTTCGGAGACGGCGTAACGGCACCGGTGAACGTCTTGGTCAGAACACGCGGCAAGCGGAGGGTGCCGTTCCCGAGATCGAACGCCGCCTCGCACGTGATCATCAGTATCCCGTTGTCGGGTGCCCTCGAGAAGGACTCTGTGGCTTGAACGGGATCGGTGATCTTTACGCTGAGTTCACGCCAATCTTCGGTCGGAGCCTCGCCGCGGAGCGCGAGTCTCGCCTGCTCGATTTCTCGGATGGTGTCGCGCCTTAACCCTTCCAGTGGCGGCATCAGCAGTCGCGCGTCCGACAGTGACTCCCATTCAGTGAGCGCTCGAGCGACAACCTCAAGAACCGCGGCGGCCGAAGGCGGCGACATGCCGCTTAGGGTGGCAAACGGGCGTTGCATCACGTTCACGGCGACGATATCGTCGTTGCTGAGCGCGGCCAAGGCTTCGAGCTCTTGGAGGACCTCATCCGGCCGTTGACCGCCGTGAGTTTCGAGCGTGAGCTTCCCCATGTCGTCCTGCAAAGCAGAGCCCATGCGGAACTCAAACCGAAATGCGCCACCTCGACTCAAGGCGACCAGCCGCCGCCCGCCACCAACGGGACCGGCAGTGGCTTCGGCCACGTCAAGTCGCAGAATGGTGCGCTTAGTGCCCGCAATGTCACGATGCTGAATCACAATAGGAGGGGCGCCGCTCGGTGGACTACTAACGCCATGGAGCGAAATCCGACCCTCGGACGGCGAGTCCTCGGCGAAGGGCCCACCTTCGATTTGTACCTCAAGGTCGAACTCTGCAGAAGGCTTGCCCCAGTAGAGGAAGTCTCTCGCCGACTCGTTCGAGTCAAGCTCCTCCTGGGAAATGGTCATATGGAAGACGATGGGCTCGACGTTGCCGCTGGCAGGGTTTGGTACGGCAGAACGAACCTCGTAGGCTCCGTCGCCAAGCAACTTGACTTCGTGCATCACCCCGTCAAGGTTGCGGACCACCTCCTCGATCGAGCCAGATGGCGCGATCCTCGGATGCGCGGTGATGACTTTGTACGAGCCCGTCTGAAGCGCCTCAAGGTCCTTGAGCGCGCGCTGACGGATGACGACGGCTTCTGTGAACCCAAGCTGCGCGGCATTCCCTGGCGAGGTGCTCGCCAGTAAGGCACTCTCGTTGGCGAAGCGCTCGAGATGCCGCTCTCCATGGATGAGGCGGTCGTATATGGCGGGATGTTTCGCAATCAGCGCGGAGATCTTCGCCCCTCCATGCCACACAGCAGGACAACCGAGCACACCTGCACTTGCGAAGAACGAAAGGACCTTCTGGCGGTTGGGTGTCCATGCAGTAAATAGGTTGTACTGCGCGAGCGTCAGTTTCTCGTCGTCGCGAAAGCCAGCGAGACGAGTGATCGACTTCTTGACCTGCTGCATCTGGCTTGTGGTGAGCGGGCTGTGGAAGTTCTTGATCTGCCACACCACCAGGCCATTGTCTGTCTCATAGGAGACGTCTATCCCGCCATCGCCACCGCCGCCAGGGTTCGTCTGTGTAGCGCCGGGATACTCCTCGACGAGCAGCGAAGCAATGAAGTTCTCGAACGGAGAATCCCCTTGCTCGGCAAGTGACCGTGCGAGCTGTTGCGGATTTGGAAGGGCCATGTACAAGTCTTACAGGGTCCGAAGCCGGTTGTTCTACGGTGCGTGTTAGCAGATGTGCCAGCGGCACGAGGCGAGGGTCGTCACTACGACGCGAGGACACCGCCCGTAGCTCGCAAACCTGTCGACAGCAGTTAGGTTTCGGAGTAAGTTCTGCACATGACAGACCCGAGAATGGACTATCCCGCCATTGTCGCCGAATTCGGGCGCCATAGCGAGGCTGGTAGGACCGAATCAAGGGCATTCCTCGCCTGGTTCCTTGAACACTACTATCGCCTTGACGAGACTGGTGCGGAAGACTGCGTGTGCGATGGCCCGGACGACAAGGGCATCGACGGAATTTACGTTGATGAGACCGCCGAAGTGGTCTACGCTTTTCAGGCGAAGCTGTACCAGAACAACTCGAAAACCCTCGGAGACTCCACATTGCGAGAGTTCTCCGGCTCATACGGTCAACTCAAGACTGAAGAAGGCGTCCAGTCGGTAGCGGCCTCGACATCGAACGCAGAATTGCGCGGAATTCTCGATAGCGACAATGTGGCCGCGAAGATAGCCAGCGGTTTTCGCGTCGTCGGCGTATTCATCACCAATGTCATGATCGACGAGAATGGCAAGAAGTTCTTGGCAGCGACCTCAGACCTCATAGTTTTCGATCAAGGCCGACTGATCAATGATTGGCTCGCTCCGGGAGACACAGACCCTGTGGCACACGGTGTCGTACTCCATCTCGACGCACTCGGCCACGTCGAGTTCAAGACTGCGGAGGCGACGGCATACATTGTGTCCCTTGCCGCAACGGAACTCGTTTCGCTCGCAGGGATCGAGAACCAGGCTCTTTTCGCGTGGAATGTCAGGCAGGCGCTGGGCAGAACCAAAGTCAACCGTGCGATAGGCGAGAGCATCGACACTCCAGGCGAGCACAAGAACTTCATGCTCTACCACAATGGCATTACGATTCTCGCCGCAGAGGTGGAGATAAACCTTGCAGACGACACAATCGCCCTCGACCAGTACTCCGTTGTCAACGGCGCGCAAAGCATCTCCACACTGTACGAGCGACGAGACAAGATCTCGCCTGAACTACGGTTGCTGGTCAGAATAATCCGGTTGGACCCATCGTCAGAACTGGCGGCGCGGATTACGCGAAACAGCAACAATCAGAACACCATTAGCCCCCGCGATCTTCAGTCAAACTCGACAATTCAGAAGAGGCTAAAGGCCGATTTCGAGAAGACCTATGGGAACTCGATTGGTTACCTCATTAAACGCGGAGAGGTCTCAGATGCGGAGCGCTCGATCACGAACGAGGAAGCAGCACGTGCGCTACTCGCCTTCGATCTTCAACAGCCGTGGTCCTGCCACCAGGCCTACAGATACTTCGACGACCTTCACTCGGATATTTTCGGGCGACCATCAGCTACGGCCGCAAGGATCGTCGCTATCGTCGCGGTTCGCGATGCGGTTTTCGAGGCGCTGGGCGATCTGAAGAACCGACTGGCAGCAAGGTACTCAGTCACGCCTTACTTCCTCATGTATCTCGTGCGCAACGCTCTCGAGCTCGACGTGGTCGGCCGCGATTTCATCGCTTCGCCGGACCGATTCGTCGCCGAACGTGGCCCCGAGGGAGTGAAGTCCGCCGTTCTTCCGATAGCGAGAGACCTCGTCGTCGACCTCAATGCGTCACTCGACGAGCGAGCAGATGAGGGCAAGCCATTCGATCACAAACGTGAGCTCAAGAGCGCTACGGCCGTTCGAAGCCTGCGAACAGACATCATTCCCTCGTACGAAAAGGCCCTGAAGAGAGGCCGTACCACGTCATTCGCAGACGAGTGGGCCAAAAGCGCACCGTGACTTTCTAACGAGACAAGTTTGACTCCAGCGCGCACAGCACATCAACTCGCGACAGCAGATCCTAGTATCAGTGCTCCCGGCCGGGGCCGTTGTCGATCCACCTGGCCTCCACAACCTCGGTCAACGTGACGCTCAGGTCGGACAGCGCGACGGCGAGGTCGGCGTCGGCCACCCAGCCGGGCGTGCGTCGCACTCCCCCAGCGTCCAGCTACGCGCGCCGTTCCCAACGTGGAATGGCCCGCGAACGGCAGCTCCATGGCGACCGCACAGTCCTAACCCCTCCGACCTGAGTTGGCTCAGATTAGTGCGCAGTGGCTCGGGTCTTGATGGTCTCGAGAATGGCGGCGAGGTCGTCGGGCAGGGGGTCTGCTGCGGTGATGGTGTTCTTGCCTGCTTGGATCTGGATG
>Ga0209346_1000392_pt1 | contig 41601 bp, 39 predicted proteins | sample AutmiccommunBRH9_FD_187381 | JGI IMG/M metagenome (GOLD analysis project Ga0209346, IMG submission 187381) | Deep subsurface microbial communities from Mt. Terri, Switzerland - Autotrophic microbial communities BRH/9 (SPAdes) (version 2) | ecosystem: Environmental > Aquatic > Deep subsurface >...
GGATAAAGTTGCTGACAAGAAAAAGCTTGGTTTCCCGGTACCTATTCGCGTCTGGTTAAAAGAAGAAAAGTACTATAATCTTGTTAAGGATGCTTTCACTTCCGACGTAGCAAAACAATTCTTCCATCATCAGCTACTTGTTCGCTTATTAGACGAGCACCTTCAAGATAAAAAAGATAATAGTCGAAAAATCTGGACGATATTTATGTTTCTTGTCTGGTACAATCAGTATTTCCGTAATTCGGTTCCGACCTCTACCGAAAAACAGCAGGTTGCAGAGTCGAATAGTGATACTGTCCTTGTCACTCAGTAGCGTTTTATCTCATTCTTCTAAAAACACCCACCTTGTCAGTGGGTGTTTTTTATAGTACCGAGATAATATTGGTATGCTCAAGAAGGGTTTTGATGCCAATCAGAATCAAAAATATACCACCGATCAGCCCAGCTTTTTTATTAAATATTCCGCCAAAACGTTTACCGATTACAACACCAAAACTTGAAAGAACAAAGGTAATCAAACCGACAATTATTATTGCCAAAATTATCGAAACCTCGAGAAGGGCTAAGCTTAAACCGGCAGCCAGCGCATCAATGCTTGTAGCAATTGCCAGCATTAACAATACTTTATTCTGCAAAGGGTCATTCTGTTTTTTTTCTTCTCCCGGCTTGGTCGATTCATAGATCATTTTGATTCCAATTAAGCTTAAAATAGCAAAAGCGATCCAATGATCGAAGGAAACAATTAAATTTTTGGTATAACTGCCAATCAGCCAACCTAGTAAGGGCATGAGTGCTTGAAAAAAACCAAAGAATAACCCGATTTTTAAGATATTCCGAAGCATTAACTTTTTAATTACCATCCCGCTGGTGACAGATACTGCAAAGGCGTCCATTGCTAAACCAACACCCAAAAATACGATAGCTGTGATATTCATTAGTTTATGTGTCCTTTCTATGATACTTACGGGTTAGGATTCTCCCAGTCTATTTCCTGGCAGCCGATCATTTTTAAGCATTCATTCGCCTTAGAAAACGGTCTACTCCCAAAAAAGCCCCGGTAGGCGGATAAGGGGCTAGGATGAACAGCTTTGATGATATAATGCCTTTCCAAGTCGATCAATTGTTGTTTTTCTTCTGCCTGCTTGCCCCAAAGGATAAAGACGACCGGTCTTTCTCGCTGATTTAACAAAGAAATAATCTTGTTAGTAAATATTTCCCATCCTCTACCTTTATGAGAGTTAGCCGCTCCCTCTCTAACGGATAAAATTACATTTAAGAGCAAGACTCCTTGTCTAGCCCAGTTAGTTAAACAGCCATTTTTTGGCAAATTACAGCCAAGATCCGTCTGAAGTTCCTTAAAGATATTTAGCAGGGAAGCCGGAAGCTCTTCTTCCTCCCTTATTGAGAAGCTTAAGCCATGTGCTTGTCCCTTTCTGTAGTAAGGATCTTGTCCAAGGATTACCACTTTTACTTCGCTAAAAGGAGTATATTTTAAAGCGTTAAAAATGTCTTCTCTAGCCGGATATATTTTTTGCGACTGATATTCCTCATCTAAGAAACTCATTAACTGCAGAAAATATTCGCTGGAAAATTCATCTTTCAACAATAGCTCCCAATCGTTATTTAAGTTCATCTGCTCACCTCTCACAATTTCTGCTCCTCCAATATCCCCGATTTTATTATAGCAGATTTGTTAATAGTGAGACATTCTTCCGTTAGATTTTTAGGTAACTCTGTTCCCATTTGCCGTAAATGAAAATTACCCAGAACAAAATGACATTTATCAGCGAGGGTAAAAGGTTTACTGTTCTTTTTTGACCCATAAAAATATTGTTGCAGCTATTATTCCTACGATCACCGCTAAGATTTCTTTTCTTAATAGGATTAGTAAAAAAAATATTATTATACTACAGAAGGGGACGGAGGGACGTTTCTCGTGTCTTTTTTCGGTGGCTTCGGTTATTTCTCGTTTCCTCCTTTTCAAGAAAAAAGCAAAAAGAACCGTCCCCCGCGCTTTCGCGTCTCCTGCGTTTTTTTGTAAAAAGGGGCTATTGCTCTACGAACTATTTAGTTCGTTTTGCAACAGCCCCTTACTTGTAAGAATCAGAACTGCATTTTGTTATCAATAAAGGCTTTCAATTCTGTAATCGGCACTCTTTGTTGCTCCATGGTATCTCTGTCCCTAACTGTTACCATCTGATCCTCTTGCGAATCAAAGTCATAGGTGATACAAAAAGGTGTGCCGATCTCATCATGCCGTCGATAACGTTTGCCGATTGAACCGGAATCATCAAAATCGACCATAAAGTATTTTGCTAATTCCACTTGAATTGCCAGAGCTTGCTCTGAAAGCTTTTTTGAGAGTGGCAGAATTGCCGCCTTATAGGGCGAAAGCGCCGGGTGAAGCTGCAAAACTGTTCTACTGGAACCATCCTCTAATTCTTCTTCCTTATAGGCATCGATTAGAAAGGCCAGACTTACCCGATCGGCACCCAAAGCAGGCTCAATACAGTAGGGAATATAACGCTCATTCGTCTCCGGATCAAGGTAATTAAAGTCCTCACCAGAAAACTCCATATGCCGCTTTAAATCGAAATCCGTTCGGGAAGCAATTCCCCATAACTCGCCCCAGCCAAAGGGGAATAAATACTCAAAATCGGTTGTAGCGTTACTATAATGAGATAATTCATCAGCAGTATGATCTCGCAGTCGCAAGTTCTCTTCTATCATCCCTAGGGAAAGCAGCCAATTCTTGGCAAAGCTCTTCCAATAAGCAAACCATTCTAACTCGCTTCCCGGTTTGCAGAAAAATTCCAGCTCCATTTGTTCAAACTCTCTTGTTCGAAAGGTAAAGTTGCCGGGTGTTATTTCATTTCTAAAGCTTTTGCCGACTTGACCGATACCAAATGGCAGCTTTTTTCGCATGGTTCTCTGGACGTTTTTAAAGTTGACGAAGATCCCTTGCGCTGTCTCAGGTCGCAGGTAAATCTCATTAGAACTGGATTCTGTAACTCCTTGATGGGTTTTAAACATTAAATTAAACTGCCTTATATTAGTAAAATCATCACTTGAACATTCTGGACATTTAATGCTTTGCTCTCTGATAATTGCTTCCATCTCCGAAAATGGCAACCCATCAACGATTTGAGCAAGACCTTTGTCGGCTAAGGATTCTTCAATTAGCTTATCTGCTCGAAATCTAGACTTACAGGATTTACAGTCGATCATCGGGTCGTTAAAATTACCCAGATGCCCTGAAGCCTCCCATGTTCTGGTATTCATTAGAATTGCTGCATCCAGACCAACGTTATAAGGTGATTCTTGTATAAATTTTTTCCACCAAGCCTTTTTTACGTTGTTTTTAAATTCTACTCCTAAAGGGCCATAGTCCCACGTGTTTGCTAATCCACCGTACACTTCCGAGCCCGGAAAAATAAATCCCCGATGCTTGGCGTGGGCAACAATCTGCTCCATTGTAACACTCATAATATTCCACTCCTTAAGTTAAAATGTTATTTGTTTATTAACCCAATCTTATATTTTAAATGAGCTTTTTAAGGAGACGATTCGATTAAAAATCAGTTTTTCCTTGGTAGTCAGTTTGGGATCGACGTTAAAATAGCCATGGCGAAAAAATTGGAATTTATCTTGAGGGGCTGCCTCAGACATTTTCGGCTCTACAAATCCTTGAACTATTTCTAAAGACTTAGTGTTAACGGTGTCTAAAAACGACTGCTCATCTTCCAGCTCCTGATCATTATCTAAGACCAAATGATCATATAGTCTAAATTCTGCCGGAAGCGCATTGGTTGCCTCAACCCAGTGGATAGTGCCCTTAACCTTTCTACCAGTAAACCCTGTACCGCTTTTGGTCTCTGGGTCATAAGTGCACTGCAGTTCCACAACATTCCCATCAGAATCCTTTATTACCTCATTACACTTTATAAAGTAGGCGTGCTTTAACCTTACTTCGTTGCCAGAGAACAATCTAAAATATTTCTCCGGAGGATTTTCCATAAAATCATCTCGTTCAATATAGATTTCTTTAGAGAAGGGAATTTCCCTAGTACCCATCTCCTCGTTTTCCGGATTATTCTCAGCAGGCAGCATTTCAACCGTACCCTCTGGATAGTTGGTAATGACGACTTTTAATGGATCTAATATTGCCATAGTTCTCGGCGCCTTTAATTTTAAATCCTCTCTGAGAAAATGTTCAAGCATTTGCACGTCAACTAGACTATTGCTTTTGGACATGCCAATTTCTCTAATAAAAGTACGGATAGATTCTGGGGTATAACCCCTTCGTCTTAACCCGGACAATGTCGGTAAGCGAGGATCATCCCAACCATCAACATATTTTTCGTTAACGAGCTGTTTCAGCTTTCTTTTACCCATTATTGTATTGCTCAGAAATAATTTAGCAAATTCGATCTGTCGGGGTTCGGTCACCATTTCACATTCTTTAACAACCCAATCATAGAAGGGGCGATGATCCTCGAATTCCAAGGTACATAGCGAATGAGTAACTCCTTCAATTGCGTCCTCTAAGGGGTGGGCAAAATCATATAAAGGATAAATACACCAGCTATCCCCTGTGTTATGATGAGTCGCATGGGCTATTCGATAAATCACCGGGTCTCGTAAGTTAATATTTGGTGAAGACATATCTATTTTCGCCCGCAGAACCTTTTCCCCATCCTGAAACTGACCTTCGCGCATTTGCGAAAATAATTGTAAGTTTTCTTCAACAGGACGATCTCGATAGGGGCTCTCTTGACCTGGTTCTATTAGCGTACCACGAGTAGCGCGAATTTCTTCAGAGCTAAGATCACAAACATAGGCTTTGCCCTTTTTGATTAAGAGCACGGCTCTTTGGTACATTTCCTCAAAATAATCAGAGGCAAAAAGCAAATTATCCCATTTATAGCCAAGCCACTGAATATCCTCTTTAATCGATTCGACGTACTCTCTATCTTCTTTGAGGGGATTAGTATCATCAAAGCGTAAATTAGTTTTCCCGGCAAATTCTTTTGCCAAGTCAAAGTTTAAGACAATCGATTTAGCATGACCTATATGTAGATATCCGTTAGGTTCTGGCGGAAAACGAGTTACTATCTGGTCGTGCTTGTTTGCTTGAATATCTTCTATGATAATGCTTTTAATAAAATTAGAAGCTACCTTGTTGCTTTCCATTGTGACCAACCTTTCTATTCTCTTGTTTTGATATGTATTATGGATATTAATATTTATTTATATCATAAAAAGCGGTCGATTTCCAGATATCTTGTCTTTTTCCGGCTTTTTTTAGGTAGAAATTTCTCTGAAGCTCTGCCCGAAGTATAATTCCCTTATCTTTGCAAAAAATAGAGAGACCCTCTACTCCCTACTAATACTTAAGTATATTCCTGTATTGAAAAATTATTGTATGAAAAGGTGGAATGCAGTTATGAATAGAAGGATGAACCTTTTAATGTTTAGCGGTGATTATGATAAGGCGATGGCCGGTTTAATCTTAGCCAATTCTGCCAAAGAGATCGACGTTGATGTTACTATGTTTTTTGCTTTTTGGGGGCTTTTATTATTAAGAGACCCAGATAAGCTGAACGATGAGGACAAGACAATCTATGAGAAACTTTTTAGCAATCTCACGCCTAAAGATCCAGAAGATTTGCCTTTATCCAAAATGAATTTTAGTGGTTTAGGAAAGAAAATGCTGCTCGAGATGATGGAGGACGATGATGCACCTAGATTAAGCGACTTTTTAAAGGGTGCTAGAAAAAAACAGATTAAATTTTATGCCTGTAAGTTATCTGTAGAGATTATGGGCTTTAAAGAGGAAGAATTTATCCCAGAAGTCGAGATTGTTGATGCGAAAACCTATCTGAAGGATGCTTTGGATTCCGATATCCAGTTATTTATTTAAACACTGATCCGCTATCCGCAGTAACCCATTTTTATTTTTTAACATAATTATATTTATGGGTTATTGGGGGTGTTTTTGATGATTAAAGTAACTTTTAATAATACTCGCTCCGAAGAATCTACTTTAGAGCAGTTTTTTGCTCCTTTTCGGAAAAATGTAATCGGTAGTGAGCAGTTTTTTTTATCTCCTTACGGTCAACAAAAAATTATTTATGCTGATTGGACTGCCAGCGGTCGTTTGTACAAACCTATTGAAGCGAAGCTTGTTAATGATTTTGGTCCCTTTATTGCTAATACACATACCGAAACAAATTTTACTGGTACCACTATGACATTAGCTTACAAGGAGGCTAAAAGAATTATTAAACAGCATGTAAATGCCGACGAAAGTGATGTAATTATTTTTTCTGGGTTTGGAATGACTTCGGCAATCAGCAGGCTGCAAAGGATGCTGAATCTTAAACTACCGGAAACCTATCTTAACAGGGTAAAAATAAAAAATGATCAACGCCCAGTTATTTTTGTCACGCACATGGAACACCACTCCAATCAGACCTCATGGTTAGAGACGATTGGTGAGGTAGTCCTTCTTCCTCCAGATAAAGCCGGTTTAGTAGATCTGAATCAGCTAGATGCTTTGTTAAAAAAATATCAACGACGAAAGTTAAAAATTGGCTCGTTTACCGCGTGTTCCAATGTAACAGGTATTACAACCCCCTATTATCAGCTGGCTAGAAAGATGCATGAATACGGGGGACTTTGCTTTGTCGATTTTTCTGCCTCAGCTCCTTATGTGAAGATTGATATGCACCCTCATAATTCTCCTTTGGAAAAGCTAGATGGGATATTCTTCTCTCCGCATAAGTTCTTGGGAGGTCCCGGTACAAGTGGCGTTCTGGTCTTCGATTCCCGCCTATATTCCAACTCAATTCCTGATAAGCCCGGTGGAGGAACGGTATATTGGACTAATCCGTGGAATGATTACGGATATTTTTCCAACATCGAAGACCGGGAAGATGGCGGAACGCCAGGAATCCTGCAAGCAATCAAAACTGCTCTGACTATTCGGCTGAAAGAAGAAATGGGAATTGAGAATCTATTAAAGCGTGAGGAAGAACTAAAAGATCTCCTTTTCGCCGAGTTAGAGAAAATCCCTAAACTAATCATCTATGCAGATGAGCATAAGGATCGCTTAGGAATTATCTCCTTGAACATTGAAGGTACACATTATAATCTCGTAGCCAAGCTCTTAAATGACCGCTTCGGAATACAGGTGCGCGGTGGCTGCTCCTGTGCCGGAACCTACGGGCATTACTTGTTAGAGATTGATCGGAAAACCTCTAAAAATATCATGAAGCAAATTACTCAAGGTGATTTGTCCCAAAAACCCGGCTGGGTTCGAGCTTCCCTCCATCCGACAATGACAAATGCCGAAGTTCGCCATCTAGCCGCAGCAATTCAAGAAATCACCAAGCACCACCATTCATGGCAAAAAGATTACTATTATGACAAAAGCAAAAATGAATTTTTTCATAAAACTTTTAACTATTCGATGACGGGTAATTTGTTCGAATAATCAACTACCCGTACTAACAAAAGATTTAAGTCCCCTTTTCCAAAATGCATAGGAAATCCAGCAGGAAATAAAAGCAACTAATGGAGTCCATATTGCAAGAACCCTGTAACCTGAATGTTCAATAAATAGAGCAGAAGGGTAGAAGGCTGTAAACCCATATGGAATGATCCATGTTAAAATAAAACGTATTCCTTTATTATAAATTGTTAATGGATAGCGAGAGAACTCGCTAAGACTAAAAATTGCATCCATTACCGGTAAGCTGTCAATCATCCAAAAGGAAAGCGTGGCAAAAAACAGGTTAACAGCCACAAAAATCATCCCGCTGGAAATAATCATAATGACTAGTAATAATAAATCTATCCAGCCCCACTGAATGTCCAAATTAGGCATAGCAACACTCAAGACAATAGTGCCAATTAATAGTTGACCAAAGCCATCCTGCTGAACACGGTCAGCAATTAAGTGAAACAGTGGATTTATCGGTCTAATTAATAAACGGTCAAAATTTCCTGAACGGATATATTGCCAGCCAAAAGTCCAAAGATTATCGAAGAATATATGGTGTATTGAACGCCCTGTAAATGCAATACCATAGATAAATAAGATTTCATAGAAAGTCCATCCATTTAAGACTTCAATATGATCAAAGACTACTTTGATAAAAAAAATTGATGTGAATTGAACAAAAAAGACAGAAGCAACTCCAATTAAAAAGTCCACCCGATACTCCATCATCACTTTTAATTGCTGTTTAAAAAAGTGCCAATATAATCTAATATATCGTTTCACCAGTTTCCTCCCCCTTACTATCCACCAAATATTGTAACTTTACGTAATGCTCTAGACCAAACAAAGCGTACAAGAAGAAAAAGGATTAACAACCATAATAACTGAACTGCAATCGCCAAATAAGCATCAGATCCATTCAGTGTTCCAGTGTAGATCGAGACCGGGATGTAAATCATCGACTGGAAAGGCAGGAGGTGGCTTATTGTTCTAAACCATTCTGGAAATAAAGAAATTGGTATCAGTGATCCCGAAAAAAATGTTAGAATAGCACTTCGCAAAACACGAAGTCCCCAGATGTTAATTGTCCAAAAAGCTACAACTCCAACAATCAAATCAAAAAAAGCACCCAGGAGGATTCCAATAATAATACTTACTGCAAAAAGAAGGCCTGCCTCAACCGTTTTCGGAAAGTTAATCTTTAAAAAAATAAAGGCAATTATCACCATTGGAATCGTGTTTCGAAATGAAGCAGACAATTTTATCCCTAAATCTACTGACACTAATTTTGTTAAATAATCATAAGGTCTTAGCAATTCAATAGCAACGCTACCATCACGAATGTTAGATGATAGCTGGTTGCCTACCCCCGATACATATTCTGATAGTAATAGAGCAATCGCAACATAAGTAATCATTACATCCAAAGGCATGTCGGCGATCGTTAACCGATTTTCATAGACTGCATGCCAGAATGCATAAATAATTAAAAGCTGCAGTACTGAAGCAAAAGCTCCCGCCCAAAACCAAATAGAATAAGCTGTATCTATTTTAATTTGTGACTTCATGATTTCCCAATATTTTCTCATTTCCCCATTCCCCGCGATCATATATTTCTTTTACAATTGTTTCAATTTTCGGGTCAGCTATCGTCAAATCCCGAATACGATAGTGGTTCATAATAATTGAGATTACTTGCGAAGCAGTGATCGTTTGATTGCTGAATGATATACTCACCTTTCCAGCATCATCATTGCTTACTTCTACAAGTCCCACTAATGAACTCGGTAGAGTAAAAATTGTGCTGATATCCATTTCAAAATGGATAACCCGCTTATTCCCGAACTTTTCTTTAATTGACTGCAAATCTCCATCATATAAGATTTTACCCTCATCAATAATAATCACTCGCTTACAAATTTCCTCGATATCCTGCATATCATGTGTTGTTAGGATAACAGTAGTTCCCAAACGTTTATTCATCTCTTTTATAAACTTACGAATTCTTGTTTTTACTGCAACATCAAGACCAATCGTAGGTTCATCCAAATATACAACTGTCGGATTATGTAAAAATGCCGCAGCAAGTTCACATCGCATCTTCTGTCCAAGGGAAAGCTGCCGGACAGGGATATCAAGAAGAGGTTCAAGATTAAGAACTTCAATAAACATTCTTAAAGTCTCTTCATACTGTTTTTGCGGAATATTATATATATGTTTTAATAAATCATAAGATTCACGAACGGGAATATCCCAAAAGAGCTGAGTCCGCTGTCCAAATACAGCACCTATTTGTTTAGCGTTTTGTTGTCTTTCTTGATATGGAATAATGCCATTGACTTTAATTTCACCTTCACTAGGAGTTAGAATACCGCAAAGCATTTTAATAGTAGTCGATTTACCGGCACCATTAGCACCAATATATCCGACCATCTCTCCGGGATTTATTTTAAAACTGATTTTATTTACCGCTTTTTTGATTTCATATTTACGAATGAACAATCCTTGAATTGCTCCGGTTAATCCCGGTTTTCTTTTAGCAATTTTATAATTTTTCGATAGATCCACCACTTCAATCAATCTATTTCCTCCTTTTTATCTTCGGTTTCAACAAGACTCCCTCTTCAACCCCGTAAGAGGGAGATGTTTCAATCCTCGAAATAAGTCTCGCTAAATTCAGATGGAGTTAAAACTCCACCTGAATAAGTCTCGCTTTATATCTCCTTAACCCTAATGATATTCAAAAAAAGTTGACTCTTATTCAGACCCTCGGCGGTTACTGCCTCCGTCTTAAGTTCGAAAAACTCTCCTGCAAGTTATCCAGGAGAGTTAATCTGTAAAAGTCAGCTATTTGTTGCCCATCCAATGCCTAAGGATTACATTAATCGACCGCTCCATTTCATCAGCAAAAGCCGTTCCGAACTTTTTAGTATAGAGAATCTGACCAAAATTGTTGGCATTGTAAGTGTTATTGGGAACAAACTTTTCCTCCAGCTCTTTGTACATGTTTGCAAAATCAGCTGGATCTAAAGACTGATATTCTTCATCAAATACGAGATATTTTTTGACGAAGCGGGATTTTTTTACCCTCTTCATACTTTCAGGGTAGTAACCGAGTGTGAGCATGCCAATCGGGAAAACCTTGTCCGGAAGCTTCAACAGCTCTTTATGCAGCTCATAATTCTCAGTAATATCCCCGATATAGCATGAACCGATATTTAGGGACTCCGCTGCAACTACAGCATTTTGTGCTGCTATTAGCGCATCACTAATGCTTAAGAAAAGACTGGCATAATTAGGGCTACTGGTATAGTTTATTCCTTTGATTTCACAAAATTCCTGTACACGACAATGATCAAAATAATCGTACAATCTTTGCATATCTGCTAAGAAAATTAAGATCACTGGGGCTTTTGCGATAAAAGGCTGATTATCGCAGCTTTCACTTAACCTCTGCTTTTTTTCTTCATTTTTTATCACGAGGATTGAATACATCATCATATTCCCCGCAGTCGGTGCCCGCATTGCACCTTCTAATATAGCATCTAAATCTTGCTCAGAAATTGGTTTATTAGCATACTTCCTTAATGAAACACGGTTATGCAGCAACTCAAGTGTTTGATTCAATAGTTGACCTCCCTTATTTTTTTCAAGCTATCCTCCATTTATATAATTATTCTAATAATCCTTAATAATAATTATCTTCTATTAATAGTTCAAATTTCCTTCTTTTAACTCGGAATTTACAAGTCTATAAACGTTCCAGATTTTTGAATTGTATATCATGCCATTATCTGCTAAAATGTAGGTGTTAAATCTATTAATAGGGGGTTGAGATAAATGACTAATTTTGAACAAATGTTGGATAAATACGCCGAACTTGGTGTAAGGATAGGCGTTAACATTCAGAAGGGTCAAACACTAGTGATTAACGCTCCAATTTCCGCGGCTGATTTCGTCCGCAGAGTCGCTAAGAAGGCGTTTGAAGCTGGCGCTAAAAATGTCCAGATGGAATGGAATGATGAGGATCTAACTCGGATAAAATTCGATATGGCACCTGATGAAGCATTTAGTGAGTTCCCGATGTGGAAGGCTAATGGCTTTGAAGAAATGGCTAAAGATGGAGCGGCTTTTCTATCAATCATTTCTACTAACCCAGATTTGTTAAAGGGCGTTAATCCCGAGCGCATTGCGACGGCCAATAAAACTGCCAGTTTAGCAATGGCTAAATACCGAGAATATGTACTTAGTGATAAGGTTAGCTGGTCTATCCTCGCAACTCCTTCCAAAGTGTGGGCTGCCAAGGTCTTTCCTGAAGGAACTAGTGATCAGCAAGTAGAAAAGCTCTGGAATGCTATTTTCTCAGCAACTAGAATTGATCTGGAGGATCCTGTTCAAGCTTGGGAAGAGCATAATAATAATTTACATAGCAAAGCCAAACAACTAAATGAAAAAAAATATTCCAAGCTCCACTATAAGGGTCCGGGTACTGATCTATCAATTGAACTTCCAGAAAAGCATCGTTGGCTTGGTGGAGGCGGGAAAAACGAGAAAGGCTATGACTTTATCCCGAATATGCCGACAGAAGAGGTATTTACTCTGCCTGTTAAAGAGGGTATAAATGGAGTTGTCGCAAGCTCTATGCCCTTAAATTATAGCGGTAATCTAATTAACAATTTTACGCTTACCTTTGAAAAAGGTAAAATCGTTAATTTTACAGCCGAGGAGGGCTATGAAACCTTAAAGCATTTAATTGCTACTGATGAAGGCTCACACTATCTCGGAGAGGTTGCTTTAGTTCCTCACGACTCACCTATCTCTAATACAAATATTATCTTCTACAACACCCTTTTTGATGAAAACGCTTCCTGCCATTTAGCTATCGGCAGAGCTTATGCTTCTTGCCTTGAGGGTGGAACGAAGATGTCCAAGGAGGAGCTAGCAGAGAACGGGGCTAATGACAGCTTAACTCATGTCGATTTCATGATTGGAAGCTCAGAGCTAGACATTGACGGAGAAACGGCAGATGGCACAATTGAGCCAATCTTCCGCAAGGGTAATTGGGCTTTTTAAAAGTTTTATAATCAATACACTAAATAGCGAAGTGCTGCAATCTCTTCTGTTTGAAGAAACGCGGCACTTTTTTTGTCTTTTCTCTTTTAGTTGCGGTCCAAGCACAAATAAGCCCAGAGCTGAATAGCTATGTAGAGACGAATTAATCTGAAGGAGTGAAAAGTATGACGCATGAGAAGAACAATGAGCGGCAGCCCAATAATGAGGCTGATTATTATTTAGAGAGTATCTACAAGGTCTATGAAGAAGGAAGATTAGCAAAAGAGGTAGCTTGCTCGCTAACTACCGGCTTCCGATTAATCCCTTCAATGCAGACTAATCCCGGACTAAACCCTTATCATGCTTCTGTAGCAGATATCGGATATGGTTATGATGCGGTTCAAGGTACGATTGATAGAATCCGAGCGGGTGAGGATATTCCTTATTGCAAAGAGCTGCTGGCGTTCGACATTTCGACATTAGGGATCTCCAAACATCAAATTTTCCCCAATTTTGATTTAGCAGTTGTAGGGTCTACCTCTGATACTGCCCCGCTAGTAGATGAAAGTTACCGTTTAAATGAAGAAATCATTATCGAAATCGATAAAGCCTTAATGCTGGCAGTAGAGCTGTTTGGTCCAGAATGGGATAAAATTGTGAATAATATCAAAGGAATTCAAGGTGTATCACGCCTTTAAAAAGTGCCTTCAAATGCTTTTGCATAAGGCTCTCTAGACACAACTAATCTTTTTTCTGCAGCTTAATTAAGCTGTTGGAATATTCGAATAGGAGGATTTGCATGGATAAATTATCTACAAAGGTGCTTCCTTTAAGTACTGATGAGCGTAAAAGGTTATTAGCTTATTGGGAAGCTATGGAGGATGCTTTGCCGACTGTACGGCGTCTAACCTCTCTGACTAGCGAGTTAAGGATGCATTCTGACGCCAGTGGTATTAATACAATGATTCTTTTCTATCGGGGAATTTCTGAAGTTTCTTATGGTCATTCCGGTTCTCGAGGAGGAATTCGCCGAGCCTATAATGGTCAATATTCAGAGCTAGTAAAACAAAATATGGTTATGTGTTTCGGTGGGTACTATTTCTTCGCTCAAGATTCCAAAGCGTTAATCGATTACATTGAAAAACAGGTAAAAGGCGAAGCCGCTTTAAAAATTGTTAGACGGATCAAAGTAACACTTGCCGAAAATGATGCTCACCTAAAAAAGGCTGAGAAAAAGCTTATTGAGTTTTTTGGTGTTAAAGAATATCAAAAAATTCAAATGGACAATATGGATTCAATGATGCTCATTCGTTAGTTGTTGATTATAGTTAACAAAAGGCAAACAAGGTATAAGAATGATAGCTTTTGTACCCTGTTTGCCTCTAAAGATTTTTGCTACAAATATTTATTAAACCATCTAAGAATATGATATAAGCACTCAATCCTACTCCAAGGTCTGCCGGACTAAACTACCCCTTGGATTAGCCCACTCTTTGGAGAGGGCTGTATACTAACAGTTGATTTGTTATTCTTTTTTGTTATATGTTTTTTTAACTAGCTCTTGGACAAGCTCTTCTTTTACTAAAAAGGGAAGAGTGATGTGATCTTCTCCTATAAACTGCTTATTGTATTCCATACTTGTGGCTAAAGCGTTATCGTTTCTTGCCCACGCCCTTCTTGCCACTCCTCCCATAACATCCCAAGGTACTGCGGAGCTGATTATGCGGTCTACGCGTTGGCTTCCATCAAGAACTAGTCCAAATCCTCCATTTATCGACTTGCCGATACCTACACCACCACCATTGTGCAAGGCGACTAGGCTCATTCCTCTGGCAACATTCCCGGCAAAGATCTGAGTAGCCATATCTGCCATAACGTTACTGCCATCCTTGATGTTTGCGGTTTCCCTAAACGGTGAATCGGTACCGCCGGTATCATGATGGTCTCTGCCCAGCATAATTGGTCCAATATCTCCTTTACGAACTAACTCATTAAAGCGTAGGGCAATGTCCCTTCTACCAAGCGCATCAGTGTATAAAATTCTAGCTTGGGTACCTACCACTAAATTATTTTTTTCAGCGTCTCTAATCCAAACATAGTTATCCCGATCTTGATATCGTCGATCTGGGTTAATGCATTCCATTGCCGCCTTATCGGTTTTGCGAAGGTCCTCTGCTTTCCCACTTAAGCAGACCCATCTAAAAGGTCCATATCCATAATCAAATAGCTGAGGTCCTAAGATATCCTCTACATATGAGGGAAAGATAAATCCATCGCTCTCATCGAAGCCATTCTTGCATATTTCCGTTACACCCGCATCAAAAATCGCCTTCATAAAGCTATTTCCATAATCAAAGAAATATGTTCCTTGGCTTACTAATTCTTTAATTACTCTAAAATGGCAATGCAGGCTGTTATCCACCAGCTCTTTGAACCTTTTTTTATCTGCTGCTAAAAGCTCGGTTCTGGACTCAAAGGTTAGCCCCTTTGGACAATATCCGCCATCATATACGGCATGACAGGAGGTTTGATCTGAAAGTAAGTCAATTTTGATCTCTTTAGCCGCAGCATACTCCAGCAAATCTACAATGTTCCCGTGATAAGCAATAGCGATGCCTTTCTTGTTGGTTTTATACTCCATCGCCAGATTAAATACCTCTTCTAGATTAGCTGTGGCTCTCTTAACCCAGCCTTGACTGAGCCTAGTTTCGATCCGGGAATAGTCTACTTCAGCGATAATTCCAACCCCATTTGCAATCTCTACTGCCCGTCCTTGTGCCCCGCTCATACCACCTAAACCGGAGCTGACAAATAATATTCCACTTAAGTCCTGATCCTGAGGAATGCCCAGCTTCAACCTGCCGGCATTTAGAATCGTACTGTAGGTTCCATGAACAATACCCTGTGGACCAATATACATCCAGCCACCGGCTGTCATTTGCCCATAATTGGCAACTCCTAAGGCTGCCGCTTTATGCCATTGCTCCTGATTATCAAACATCCCAACCATCAAGCCATTAGTTATTATTACTCTTGGGCTTTCTGGTCTAGATTTGAACAACCCTAGAGGATGTCCCGATTCTAAAACTAGTGTTTGATCTGCTGTCATTATTTCTAAATATTTTTTTACTATCCGATATTGCATCCAATTTTGAAATACTTGCCCGGTTTCCCCGTATGTAACTAACTCATAAGGGTATAAAGCAACGGCAAAATCTAGATTATTATCAATCATTACTTGAAACGCCTTGGCATCAATCGTCTTACCCTGATACTGATCAATTGCTTTAGCTTGGATATTTCCTTCCGGACGGAAACGGTAACCATAAATTCTCCCTTTGGTATACAGTTCTTCTAAAAACTCCGGCGCCAACTCTGCATGCAATTCTTCAGGAATATAACGCAAAGCATTTTTTAAAGCCAAAACTGTTTGCTCCTCCGTTAAAGTAAACTCCCTTTTTGGTGCTCTTCTGATTCCAGCTTGAAATTCCGGCATCTTTGGTAGAACCGGATCTAATTTTACTGTCATTGAATTAAAAATCTCCAAATTATTCACTATTAGCCACTCCAATCTTAATTGTTATATAGAGTAAAACATATTAATAACACCATGTCACTTTATTTAGCTAAAGCAACATGGTGTTATTAAATATGCTATTTTATACCCTTTTCTTGAAGCTTGCTAAGCATATCCTTGGTCATTGCCGCTAAATCATAATCAGCCTTAAATCCCCATTCTTCCTTAGCTGCTGTTGCATCGATAGAATTTGGCCAACTATCGGCGATTGCCTGTCTTACCGGATCTACTGCATAGTCAATTGTAAACTTCGGTATGTGTTTCTGGATTTCTGAAGCTATTTCGCTAGGATCAAAGCTCATTGCTGTTACATTAAAAGAATTACGATGCTTTAGCTTTGCCGGATCGGTTTCCATCAAATCAATAATTGCCTTTAAGGCATCCGGCATATACATCATATCCATGTATGTCCCTTTAGCAATATATGAGGTATAACTAGCTCTTTTTATCGCTTCATAGTAGATCTCCACAGCATAATCTGTGGTACCGCCACCGGGCGGAGTGTCATAAGAGATCAATCCCGGGAAACGTAGCCCACGAGTATCCACAGCAAACTTCTGGAAGTAGTAGTCACATAGTAATTCCCCAGCTACTTTATTTACTCCGTACATGGTAGTTGGTCTTTGAATGGTATCCTGTGGAGTATGATCTTTTGGTGTTGTCGGACCAAATGCGCCAATTGAACTTGGGGTAAAAAATTGAGCATTTAGTTCTCTAGCTACCTCCAGCGCGTTAACGAGACCACCCATATTCAGATTCCAAGCAATAAGTGGTTTTGCCTCAGCAGTAGCGGATAGCAACGCTGCCAAGTGGATTATTGTATCTATTTGATATTTTTTCGCTAAAGTAAACATTGCAGTTGAATCAGTAACATCAAGAATTTCAAAAGGACCGGACGATAAGACGTTACCCTCTTTTTTTCGAATATCTGTTGCAAGGATATTATCAGAGCCGTAAATCTCTCTTAGTTTTAGTGTAAGCTCTGAACCAATCTGCCCCAATGCCCCTGTAATTAGTACCTTTTTCATATATTGCCTCCCCCGTTTAAGCTTATCTAGCTGCTGGTTAAATAATGTTCATTTTTTTACCGATTTCTTCATAAATACTTAGGGCTTTATCCAGCATTTCTTTGCTATGAGCTGCTATCGGCATATTTCTTACTCTTCCTGTTCCACTTGCCACAGTAGGGAATACAATCGCCTTGGCATAAATACCTGCAGTATACAGGTTTTTACTAAATTCTTGGGTCAGAATCTCTTCACCAATTATTACTGGTGTAATTGGCGTTTCACTTTTTCCGATGTTAAAGCCTAATTCTTTGAGCCCCTTTTTAAAATAATTACCGTTTTCCCATAGCTTTTCATTAAGCTCGGTGCTATCCAACAATATTTCAATTGCTTTAATAGTCGCTGCTGCGTCTCCAGGTGTCACGGCCGTTGAGAATAAGAACGGTCTACTTCTGACCTTTAGCCAATCGATTAGAGCCTTTTTACCTGCCACATAACCGCCTACCACACCAATAGCCTTGGAAAGAGTCCCTATTTGAAAATCTATTTTGTCGGATAATCCGAAGTGTTTTACTGTTCCTGCTCCTTTACCTAATACTCCTGAGCCATGTGCATCATCTACGTAAGTTATTAAGTCAAATTCTTCTGCAATTTCCACAATTTCAGGCAGCTTGGCAATATCCCCGTCCATCGAAAACACTCCGTCAGTAATTACCATTAACTTATTATATAAACCAGATTCCCGAGTCTCCTGCGCTTTAAGCCTTAAATCAGCCATATCAGAGTGCTTATAGCGAATAATTTTGGCTCCTGACAACCTGCAGCCATCAATAATCGAAGCATGATTTAATTCATCAGATAATATCGCATCATTTTTGTCCATTACTGCCGATATCGCTGCCATATTACACATAAAGCCCGCCTGATAAGAAATCGCCGCCTCCGTATGCTTAAACTCAGCCAATCTTTCCTCTAACTTTATATGTAGCTCCAAGGTACCATTGATCGTCCTTACCGCACCTGCGCCCACACCGTACTTATCTATAGCTAGTGCTGCGGCTTTTTTTAACCTTTCATCTGTTGCCAGACCTAGATAGTTGTTGGAGGAGAGGTTTATCAACTCTTTTCCGGCAATCTTAATTATTGGTCCATTGGCACTTTCCAGCGGATCAATTTCGTTATACAATCCCTTACTTTTCAGCTCCTCCAAGTTAACATTTAAATACTGCTCTAATGCTTTGCTCGACATCAGAATCCCTCCTAATGATTTATTAAACTTGCTTTATTTCATTTTGTAAGTGCTTACAATACACTTGTCCTCCAGTGGTGTACATTTGCGATTTCAATATTTCGAAAAATTGTTGCGTATGTTAACAATGCTTTGTTACCCTAATTATACTTTGTTTCCTTCTCGCGGACAATTATTTTTTTAAATCGAATAACAATTAAAGGAGCAATCAATTTGAGAGCTATTTTAAGATGGGCATATTTTACCGATTTTCAGCGTGTTTAAAAATATAGGCTTTTTTACACAATCTGACTTTTTGTTTTAAGTCTTCTTGCTTTTTAATTTGCGAGGTGATATAATACCTGTGGGATTAAAAAGTGTTGAAAATCCAAAAACGATTTTGTGGCCGCAATACAAAGCTGGACGGAAAGTGTTTTTAAGATATTTCTGCTTTTTATCAATAAAATTTAAGGAGGCCACATAATTATGGTAGGCAAAGTAAAATGGTTTAATTCAGAAAAAGGTTTTGGATTTATCGAGCAGGATAATGGTGAAGATGTATTTGTTCACTTCTCCGCTATTCAAGGTGATGGATTCAAATCATTAAATGAAGGCGAAAAAGTTCAATTTGATATAGTTGAAGGTAATCGCGGTTCTCAAGCTGCTAATGTAGTACGCTTATAATTCTTTTGAAAAGATAAAGAATGGAATAAGAGGGCATATTCCTAAAAAAGGAATAATGCTCTTTTTTTTAGGGAATTTTAGTAGTACAGTAAATAATTTAAAATAAAGGAGCATGAAAAAAATTTGACAACTTTTTATGAATTTGGATTGAACGAACAAATAACACGAGCAATTAGTAATATGGGCTTTGAGGAAGCAACTCCAATACAGGCTCAAACGATTCCACTAGCTATGCAGGGCAAAGATTTAATTGGGCAGGCGCAAACAGGAACAGGGAAAACCGCAGCCTTTGGCATTCCGATGTTGGAAACCATTAACCTTAATGAACAGAGCGTTCAAGCAATTGTCTTGGCGCCAACAAGAGAACTAGCAGTACAAGTAGCTGAAGAGCTAAATAAAATTGCCCAATATCTAGGAGTCCGAGCTCTACCTATTTACGGGGGGCAGGACATAAATAGGCAGATAAAAGCCTTAAAGAAAACTCCGCAAATTATCGTTGCTACACCCGGTCGACTCATGGACCATATGCGCAGAAAAACAATCAAGCTGAATTTAATCAAGGTCGTTGTCCTTGATGAAGCAGATGAAATGCTAAACATGGGTTTTATTGAGGATATTGAAACAATCCTGCGGGAGGTACCAACGGAGAGGCAGACACTGCTTTTTTCAGCAACAATGCCGAGGGCAATTAAAGAACTGGCGCAAAAATTTATGAACAAGCCGGAGGTAATTGCTGTTAAATCCAAAGAAATAACTGTGCCTAACATTAGTCAGCAGTACTTAGAGGTGCCGGAAAACCAAAAATTCGAAGTACTTTGCCGATTATTAGATATTCAATCACCAGAGCTAGCTATTGTTTTTGGTAGAACAAAAAGAAGAGTTGATGAGTTATCAGAAGCTTTAAGTAAGCGTGGTTATGGTGCGGAAGGCATTCATGGCGATTTGCAGCAGTCCAAAAGAGATAGCGTAATGCGCAAATTTAAGGATGGGACAATCGAAGTCTTGGTTGCTACTGACGTCGCTGCCCGAGGGCTAGATATTAGTGGCGTAACACATGTTTATAACTTTGATATTCCCCAAGATCCGGAGAGCTATGTGCATCGGATTGGTCGAACAGGTAGGGCAGGAAAAACCGGCTTAGCCGTTACCTTTGTTTCACCAAGAGAAATAGATCATCTAAAAACAATTGAAGCATTAACTAAGAGGAAGATTGACCGCAAACCAGTACCTTCCCTTTCAGAGGCGATTGAGGGCCAACAAAGATTAACAATGGACAAATTACTTGAGGTTGTAGAGTCAGGCAATTTAAACCAATACCGTCGGATGGCTGAACAACTGCTTAGGGAGACAGATGCGGCAACAATTTTATCTGCTGCCTTAAAGCTCTTAACGAAAGAACCGAATACAGAGCCTGTTAAACTGACCGAGGAAAGTCCTTTACGTATTAAAAAGAAGCGACCGGATTTTAAACAAAGATCCTCAGAAAAAAGAGGCTTTAAGAATAGAGAGCAAAAAGGAAATCGCTTTTCAAATGCCGGCAAGCCTCATGAAAGAAATAAGGCAGCTGCAGGGAGCAAGAAAAGATTCACTTAATGAACAGCTCCGCTTATTAAGAAGTGAAAGAACCAGTTCACTTCTTTTTTGCATTCGATTCAAGCACCTCTTTGTCTCCCCCCTCGGTTAAACGCCGTTGCCAAAATAACTTATTAGCATAATATGTTGTGTAATAATGTGAAGGGGGAAAAGAGATGATTAAATATCGTACCGGTATGTCACGAACAAAGAGCTTATCAACATTGATGTCGATAATAAATACTGCTAACAAATATCCGGGCAGTTTATCAAATTTGAAGATTAAAGGCTTGATTAATAAAATATTGAAGGATTATCCTGATCCTTTGTATAAACAGGATGACATTACAATAATAAAAAATCGCGGAAGCGTGTATATGTTTAATCCAAAAAAATAGCCTGATTAAGGTAGAGGATAATCTCCTCTGCCTTAATCGCTTCAACTTTTCCAAAAATCGACATTAAGAAATTATTTCTTGTCAATCTATTATCTTAATGGCTTCTTCAGCTTCTTTCCCAGAAAAGCTCTGTAAAAATTCTGCCCCAGTAGCCTCAATAATAATATTTAAATTGTCCTCTTTATTGATTGAAGCATTTGATTCTTCAATCGATGCCCTTAATATATCTACTCGATTTATTAAATCTGTAGTAGAGTACTTAATACTTATAAAAATTAGAGTAGAACTTAGTAATACTACTAATAGCCTTATTATTGCCAAACTCCTTTTACTAACCCCTGATGGCTTGTCCGTATTTACATTTGCTTTTAGTTTTTTCCATTTATTAAATAGGGAAACTGTTGCGATAATCAGGATTCCTAATGATGCCAATACTATACCATCGATAATAAATCGAAAAATAATATTATTAGCAAAAACTAAAATATTTTCCTTAAAGTATTCTAAGCTTTGATTATCAATTACTAAGATAAAATCAATAAACCTTTCCTTAAAGATAAATACTAATGCTGAAATAGCTATTCCAGCTATAATCAAAAGCCCTGCTACTAAATATCCTCCATTCGTTATTTTGCTGGTTAAGGACAAGCTGATAGCGATAAGCAGCAAAATAATCATACTATTTACGATAAATAAATTAGTTTTATACCAACCTATAATACTCCTTATGCTGCTCATCGGATTATTGCTATTACCGTATACATTAGTAATAACCTCATCTAAATCCAACTGATCCTTGATCGATTCTATGTTTAGCTTTTCTTTTACCAGTTGATTAACCAAAAATTCATATAGCTCGATAAATTCCTCTTCATCACCATTCTCAATTAATAAAACCCTATCAATTAGTTTTTCTGTAAATTCACTGCTTAAGCCTATCGTCTTAATCTCTTCTAGCTTCATAACCTCTGAGACTAATTTATCCCTTGAATATCCTTGTTTTTCAGCAATAGCAAGATTTTCATTTATCTTCTCGACGATTTCCCTAATTTGATTGATAGCTTCCTCGCTATTAGAGTTAGCAATGATTTGAGAAGAATACGTATTTGTCACAATATCCTTAACTGGGGTTATGTCTATCGCAGGCAGCTTTTCCAAATCATTTACCATGTAGCCATGTATTCCTTTTACAAGTACATTAATTTGCGCTTGTAGCCATTCTTGGTCAACATTCTTATTTAATAAATCCTTATAGTCTTGAAGCATTTCGTCTCCATTACTTTCCTGTTCAGCTGTTATACTAACTCCAGTCCCCTCGCCTAAAACATCAATAACATCAACCGCATTAATTTCTGCAAATAAATAATTGGTAGCCTGTTTACCTAGCTGTACTTCATCAACGTAACCGCTAAAAAAATGTTCTGACAAAATCGTAGTCTTAATTCCTAGGTTAATCTGAATAATTATTAATAGAAGAAATAGTAAAATAAGAGTTGGAATTAAAATTAATTTGTTAATTACCTTCAATTTTCCTCCCCCTTTATATTTTCATGTATACGTAAATTGTACACCAATTTAACTAAATTGCGAGGGATTTATCCATATAAAAATAAGGTAGGGGCTAATCTCCCTACCTTAATCGTTCCGATTCGTGTGACTCTCCCCTAAACCCTGCATAATAAAATCTATTGTCCGTTCTAACTCTACTTCATCATCCCAATCATAATCTGAAAGAAAGACTAAACGGGTAAGTAGTGAGCTCATAACCGTCATTACTGTAAAGCGAATAATCGTCTCATCAGGCCAGTCTACTAGATCCCCTTTTTCCTTAAAATATTGAACCACTTTTTTAAAATGAACTAAGATATTGTTCTTGAATACTTTTTCAATCTCTGTTTTAAATTCTTGGTGGAACGCCATTTCTTGAATCAAGATTCTGATTAACGGTAAGTTTTTACGAACAAATTCTATCCTGTTTTTAATTATTTCTCGCAAAAAATCTCCATAGCTTTGATATTCCTTCTCAAAAATTTCTTTGCGAAAGTTTCTCATTAGTAAAGGAGCCACAATTTTGGAAAATACCGGACTAACGATAGCCACTAATAAATCCTTTTTAGTATTGTAATGCTTAAAAATAGTTCCTTCGGCGACACCTGCCCGTTTGGCAATTTCGCTCGTTGAAGTAGCTGCAAAACCCTTTTGTGAAAAGATTTCTATTGCACTTTGCAAGATCAATTTTTGCTTATCAGTTAATTTTATCTCTTCCCCATTAGTTGTCAGCAACTCTTCAATATAGTCTTCACCCATCTGAAGCTCAACTCCTTGACTTACGTTCCAATTGTTAGATTCTGCGGTGCTTACGTAGTGCAAAAATGTTTAAGATCATAAATGTCAGGGAAAAACCTAATAAAACGTAAACATCTGTAGCAATTGTTTCCCAGCCCTTTCCCCGCAACATGATATCCCTCAAGGCATCTGCACCATACTTCAATGGCATGGCGTTGCTTAATCCTTGTAGGAATGGACTCATGGTTTCTAAGCTAAATAGTCCGGAAAAAAACGCTTGTGGCACGATTACTAAAGGAATGAATTGAATCATCTGCAGTTCATTGTTGGCAAATGCTGATAATAAAATTCCTAAGGTTAATGCTGTCATTGCCAGTAACAAGGTGATTAATAGTACATAGCCTATTGAACCAACCATCATTAGATCAAGTACTTCTATCGAGAACCAAGATATAAGGGCTGCTTGAAAGGATGTAAAAACTCCAAATCCAATAACATAACCCACCACAATTTCCCAACGTTTTAGTGGCGTAGATAAGATTCTCTCCAAAGTACCTTTTGTTCTTTCCCTTAAAAAAGAGACTCCGGCAATTAAGAACACGAAGAAAAAGATAAAGAAACCGATTAATACAGATCCGATATAGTCAAAGGTTTGCAAATCCTCTGAACCATATAGATAAGTAATTTGAGGTTCAACAGCTAGATTGCCGCCGCTTTTTTGGACGCTCTGTAACAGCATCATCACAGCACGATTGGCGTTTGGATCGCTACCTTCCAGTTCTATTCTAATAGTCTGTCCATCAAGCAAAATATATGCATCAATTTCGCCATTAGCTAAGGCGTCTTTAGCGCTCTCTAAGGTCATTTCTGCTAAATCAGCGTTTCCTTGTTCAAACTGAGCTACTAAAGGAGGCGGTAAATCAACAACTCCGATCTCAGGTACAAAATCGTTACTGTTAAAAACCAGGGTCATTAGCCACAAAATAAACATTGGAGCAATTATCATTAGTGCTAATGTTCTTTTATCGCGAAAAAACTGGCGAATTATTCTAACTATTAAGGCAATTATCCTCACTGCAAACCACCTCCGTATTTTAGAAATACTTGCTCAAGTGACGTAACATTAGCTGCTTCCTTTAGATCAGCTGGGCTTCCACTTGCTATTAGCTTACCATCTCTTAGCATTGCCAGACGGTGACATCTTTCTGCTTCGTCCATTACATGAGTTGTAACAATAATTGTTTTTCCCTGCTTGCTTAAACGTTCCAGTTCAATCCAGATAGTGTTTCTAAGGACTGGGTCAATGCCCACTGTCGGCTCATCAAGGAGGACTAGTTCAGGCTCATGCAATAAGGCAGTGGCTAAGGATAATCTTCGCTTCATACCCCCAGAATAATTTGCAACAATTTTCCGTATATCTTCACTTAAACCTACTAACTCCATCACTTCGTTTATTCTTTGCTTTTTCTTAGCTCCCTTTAATCCATAAATCGAAGCGAAAAAATCTAAATTCTCTAGAGCGCTCATTTCTTCATATAATGCATCTGATTGCGTCATATAACCCATTCTTTGCATTAAATGGAGCTTTGGCATTGCTTCGCCAAATACATTAACTGTACCATTTGTAGCTTCTTCAATACCTGCGATGATTTTTACCAATGTTGTCTTGCCTGCCCCAGATGGACCTAAGAAACCATAAATCTCTGCTTTTTGCACTTGAATACTTACTTCTTTTAACACGGCTTTTTTAGCATACTCTTTTGTAACGTTGTCAACAATAACACATTGCTCAGTTGCTTGCAAAATTATCACCTCTCGATTAGTGAGTGATTACTCACTTTTATAATACAACTATATTTTTCTTATGGCAAATATTTTTTTATAAAAATTTTTTATTTCATTTTCGGTCAGTTGATTATATAATTGGCTTAGTAATATTTGCTATTTTAGTAAAGGAGATGAGTATATAGTGGGACTTTTTGATTTCATAAAAGGGGAATTAATTGATATCATCGAATGGGTTGATGATTCTACAGATCAAATGGTTTACCGTTTCCCGACAAGAGATAAGGAGATTAAAATGGGGGCTCAACTTACTGTTCGCCCTGCTCAAGTAGCGATTTTTATTAATGAAGGACAAATCGCAGATGTGTTCCAACCGGGAAGATATAAGCTGTCAACGGAGAATATGCCCGTTCTTACAACCCTAAAGTCTTGGAAGTATGGTTTTGAGTCACCTTTTAAGTCGGAAGTGTATTTTGTTAATACGAAACAATTCACAAATCAAAAGTGGGGTACATCAAATCCAATTATGATGAGAGATTCTGAATTTGGAGTTCTTAGACTGCGAGCTTACGGTATTTTTTCATTTAAAGTAGAAGACCCCGTAGTTTTTTTAAATGAATTATTTGGCTCTAATCAATTATTTACAACGGATAATATTTCTGAGCATTTAAAAAAGCTGTTGGTCTCAGGATTAAGTGATTTATTAGCAGAATCTAAGATTGCTGCTATTGATCTGGCAATGTATTACGATGAGCTAGGGAAGATGGCTTTAGATAAGATGGATGAGAAGTTCCTAAGCCTTGGTCTGACGATCAAATCCTTTATTATTGAAAATATTTCACTGCCGGAAGAAGTCGAAAAAGCTATGGATAAGCGCACCTCAATGGGGGTTATAGGCAATTTAAATCAGTACGCCAAATTCCAAGCAGCTGAAGCCATTACAGATGCCGCTCAAAACGAGGGTGGTGGTTTGGCTAGTGCTGGTGTAGGCTTTGGCGCAGGAGCAGCTTTGGGAAATATGTTTGGTAACGCTTTTAAGGATCAGGAGACTCCTGCTCCCTCTGAGGAAAAGAGCCAGACTATGATTATTTGTCAAAAATGCCAGTCTAAAGTTCCGGCAACACACAAGTTTTGCAGCTCGTGCGGTACAAGTATTCAGCCCAAGAAACAAACTTGCATAAAGTGCGGGACTGATTTACCGGAAAATGCTAAGTTTTGTTTAGAGTGTGGTAGCTCACAAGAACAGGATATTATTTGCTCTTCCTGTGGTAAAAAGCTTAAGCCTGGCGCTAAATTTTGTGATGAATGTGGGCAAAAAGTTGAATAGCTTTGGAGGTGAGAGATATGGAGAGTAATTCTAATTTAGAAAGAGTAGATTCTGAATCTTTTTCTTGCCCCTCTTGTGGCGGAAAGATGCACTTTAATATTGAAACTCAAGCTTTAACTTGTATTTATTGTTCTAGCGAAGCAGAATTAAAGAAGGAAACCTCAACTATTATGGAGTATGACTTTTCACAAGCCGAAGAGACTGCTCGCAAAGATTGGGGGGGAGATCTGAACAAGACTATCAGGTGTGAAAGCTGCGGTGCAGAGTCCGTCTTCGACAGCCATGTTACGGCATCCTTCTGTTCCTTCTGTGGTTCTTCGCAGATTATTGCTCTAAACGATGATCACTCAAGGATAGTACCGGAATCACTTATCCCTTTTAAAGTACCCAAAGAAAAAGCATCTGATCTTTTTAAACGATGGCTGAAACGCCGCTGGTTCGCTCCAAATAAATTAAAAGAAAACATTGCCAATAACAATTTAAACGGCACTTATCTTCCATACTGGACTTACGACACCAACACCGCTTCTGACTATATCGCCAATAAAGGTACTCATTACTATGTAACTCAAACACGAACCGTAAACGGCAAATCTCAAACTGTGAGAGTACGAAAAACCCGTTGGACTAGAGTTTCTGGAACCTATACCCATTTCTTCGACGATTATTTGGTTCACGGTTCCAAACATATTGACCAAAGCCTGATCGCCAAGATTGAACCCTTCGATTTAAAAGAATTGGTTCAATACAAACCGGAATACTTATCTGGCTTTCAAGCCGAAAGATATAGCATTAACTTGCAGGATGGCTGGGAAATTGCCAAGGGCTCAATAGATAGTCATATTGAACAAGGAATAAAAAGGCAGGTAAACGGTGATGTTGTGAATATCTTAAGCCTGGATACTACTTATAGCAATATCAAGTATAAACACTTTTTGTTGCCCGTCTGGTTATCCTCTTACAAGTTTAAAGAGACAATCTATAACTTTTTGATTAATGGTCAAACTGGTGAGGTGCAAGGAAAATATCCTAAAAGCGTTTGGAAAATTTCCATTGCCGTTATTTCTGTTCTGGTGATAGTAGGAGCAAGTTATTTCTTCACTAGGTAAAGCGGACTTATTTCGTGAATTGAAACGGCTAACGCGAATCAACAAATTCGCGTTAGCTTTTAATATTATTATAGTAAGTCCTGCGGGCTACCAATCCCAGTGACCATTCCTCGATTTAAGATTACTACCCGATCAGCAAGGGCTTTGGAATCATCACGATCATGAGTAACAAATATAGAGGTAATCCCTGTTTGCTTAATAATCTCTTTTAAGTCATCTCTAATCTTGTTTTGCAGCTCCTTGTCAAGATTGCTGAACGGCTCATCCAATAATAGCAAAGAAGGATTAGGAGCAAGGGCTCTGGCCAGAGCTACTCTTTGTTGTTGCCCTCCGCTTAGCTCATGAGGATAACGCTTTTGATAATTAACTAAATTAACAAGCTCGAGCATTTCCTTCAGTCTGTTTTTCTTTTCATGCTTCTGGTAACTTTTTAAACCGAATTTTATATTCTCTTCAACAGTCAGGTGGGGAAATAAAGCATAATCTTGAAACACCATGCCAATACCCCTTTTCTCAGGCAACACAAAAGTGTTCTCGTCTAGAACTATTTTACTATCAATTTTTATTACTCCACTCTTTGGAATTTCTAAACCGGCAATTAATCTTAATACTGTACTTTTTCCACTGCCGCTTTCGCCAAGAATTGAAACAATCTCACCTTTAGCTATATTTATCGAGAAATCCTTCAAGGTGTCTTCTTCTGCACCTTTGTACTTAAAATTTAACCTATTTATTTCTATAAACATTTTCAACTGTTATCCCCCACTTTATAAAATGTACCAACAATATCCTAACAGCAACTTTGCTGGAAGATGATCATCAGTTCTTGGAGAGCTCCTCCTTGTTCAATACCTTCTGAAAAAAGTAAATAGACAACGTACTAATAAGTATGATTATTAATGAGGGTATCGCTGCCTCATGGATCATTTCATCGTTGGCATATTGATAAGCCTTGGTAGCTAAGGTATTAAAGTTAAACGGTCTTAATATTAAGGTAAGCGGCAGCTCTTTTAAGACGTCTACAAAAACCAGAATAAATCCGCTTAATAGAGCTGGTTTTAACATAATAAGGTCAACCTTTACAAAGGTTTGTGTAACACTCATACCTAAGGTCCTGGAGGCTTCAAAAAATTTTTTCCCAATCTTATCAAACCCCGAATCAACTGAATTGAAGCCAATGGCGATAAATCTAATAATATATGCAAAAATTAGCATCGCAACACTTGATGATAATACTAATCTACTCGTCTGTTCATTGATTAAGTTATAAAACCAATATAAGCTGTTATCCAAACCGATAAAAAATACCAGTACACCAATTGCTATTACTGCTCCCGGGATAGAGTAGCCGATTACTGTTATTTTGGCGTATAGCTTCCCAAGAAAACCATCAGTTATTCGGCTATAATTAGCGATTACTAAAGCAATTATGATTATTAATGCTGCCGTAGTTAAGGCAACTAATACTGATGTAGTAATTATTTCTGCAAATGAAGGATTTAGCACTTTGCTGTAGGTAAGCATTGCCCAAGCCGCCAGCTGGATAGCTGGAACTAAGAAGCCTAAGCCAAATATTAACAAGCAATAGCTAAATGCCAAGGCTGCTTTAACTCCCTTTAACTTCCTTAAGGATATTGGTCTGATTTTTGATGAGGAAAAACTAAATCGTTTTTTCCCACGCAAAAACTTTTCCATCGCTAAAATAAAGAATACTAAAAGCATTAAGCTTGAGGCCAGCTTAATTGCTGAATCCAGATCGCTCATGGCGAACCATGTACTAAAAATGGCCGTACTAATTGTCGGGATTCCAAAATAACTTACAACTCCATAATCATTTAATACCTCTAATATTACAAGACTTGCCCCGCCGATAATTGCTGTTCTCGATAAAGGTAAGAGGATAGATAGGAATATTTCGAATGAATTCCTGCCTAAAAGTCTGGCATTCTCAATCAATGATGACGCCTGTTTTTCCATAAAAGATTGTGTAATTGTATAAACGTAGGGAAATAAAACAAGTGTAAAAATAAAAATCGCACCGTTTATAGACATAATGTCAAAATACTTTGGATTTACCCGAATTTCTAAGCTATTTCTTAAGAAGGTTTGTAGAACCCCAGTGTAATTTAGAATGCCATTATAGGTATAGGCAGCAATATATGGTGGAATTGCCAAGGGTAAGATAAGCCCCCATTTAAAAAACTTCCGAAATGGGAAGTCATAAAGAGAGATTAACCAAGCAAGGCTAGTTCCTATTCCGATACTTAAAATCCCTGTAAAGATAATTAAGGTAATGGTATTAGCAATATAGTCGCTAAGCAGATATGTTTTAATGTGTTGCCAATTCTCATTTGCCGGAGTAAATAAATTAAGAATAATATTCAGGTTTGGCGTCAGAATTAACAATGTCGCCAATAAACTTAAAATAGTCCACATATTAAGATTGGACTTGATGTCTCGGACTTTAACCAATGTTTACACTTCCTTTATTTCCCTATATTCACATTGACCTCGTTCAGCCAAACTGAATCACAAGAGATATTATATCTTGAAAATAGGAATTAGCCCGCATTATTCAAGCAATACGGGCTCAATCCTATTATTTCCAGCCTACCTGATTAAATATCTTAATGGACTGGCTATTATTCTCTCCTAGTTTAGTCAAATTAATATCTTGATACTGGAATTCTCCCCATGTTTTCAATAGCTCTGATGGTTCAACGGAATCGTTAACCGGATACTCATAGTTGGCTTCTGCATATTGCTTCTGTGCCTGTTCACCGGATAAAAACTCAATAAGCTTAAGAGCGTTAGCAGCGTTCGGAGAGTATTTCGTTACCCCTGCTCCGCTGATATTAATGTGCGTACCGGTAGTCTCCTGGTTCGGAAAGAAGACTCCTACCTGTTCTGCTACTTTTACCTCTTCAGGATCAGTAGAGTTAAGCATTTTTCCTACATAGTAGGTATTCATAATTGCAACATCACCTTCACCGGCTACAATTGCTTTAGCCTGATCACGATCGTTACCTTTCGGTTCTCTGGCAAGATTATTAACAATCCCTGCTGCCCATTCTTTCGCCTTATCTTCCCCTGAGATAGCGATAAATGAAGCTAGCAATGATTGATTATAGATATTTGTTGAAGATCTTACTAATACTTTTCCTTTCCATTTGGGATCAGTCAAGTCCTCATAAGTAGACAATTCTTTAGGATTTACTCTATCCTTGGAATAGACAATTACCCTAGCCCTTACAGTTAAGCCAAACCATTCATTATCTGCATCCCGAAGCTGCTCAGGAATGTTTGCATTTAGAACCTTACTTATTACCGGCTGCAGCAACTCTTTTTCTTTTGCTCTATGTAATCTGCCGGCATCAGCAGTTATCAAGAGATCAGCTTCAGTAGCCTCTCCTTCTCTGCTTAATCTTTCGATCAACTCATCGGAATCTCCTTTTACCACATTTACTACTATTCCTGTTTCATCTGTAAACATTTTATACAGTTCATCATCTGTTTCATAATGCCTGTCAGTGTAAATGTTCACAACTCCAGAATTAACAGCTTCCCCCTCAGTTGGAGCCGCTACCTCAGAATTAGTGTTAGAGCAAGCAGCTATAATTATGAAGCTAACGAGCAAAATAAGACTTAAAATGATCAATTTATTTCTTTTCACTTAAATTTCCTCCCTAGATGATATTAGTTGATAACGATTCTCACTATCATATTCTACAGGCTATTTGAGAATTTGTCAACACATTTTTCACATTTGTGAATAAGGAAAATAAAGTGAGGTTTATTCATTACTCACTCCAAAAAATATCATTTAGGGACTTTTCCAGTTCTTTGCATATCGCTATGCATAAATTAATTATTTAGCATCGATTATTTCCCCACGGTAGAGGACTTTTTTGGAAATAACAATTCCTAACTGTTTGCTTATTTCTTGCAATTTACTTTCATCTTTTTTTGTAACAATCGAGATGACTGTTCCGCCAGCTCCCATTCTTCCTGTTCTTCCTGAACGATGAAGATACTGTTTAGAATCCCTCGGAAGATCGAAATGGATTACACAAGCTAAGCCACTAATGTCCAAACCTCGAGCGGCTACATCGGTTGCCAGCAGTAAAGCCAGTTTGCCATCTCGAAAGCGTTCGATAGCCAGCTTACGTTCCGATTTGTTAGCCTCGCCGATTAAGACGCTTAACGTAATCCCCTTATATTTTAGCTTTGATTCTATCTCACTGAGCCTGTTTACATCATTGATAAATGTTAAAGCTTTAGTTTTTAAAGAATTTGCTATTCCTCGAAGTTGATCAATCTTTTCTCTTTGCTCACAAAGAAAATAAATATGCTGGACCTTTGAGGATAGTTTCTGCTCTTTATCTACTATGACAACTTCCGGCTTAATCGCCAAATCAGCAGTTATTTGTTCAATATTTTTAGACTGCGTAGCTGAGAAGAAGAGAAGCTGCCGGTCTTTTAATGTTGTCTTAATAATATTTTTTAGGCTGCTAAGATGCTCATTAGCTGCCAATACGTCAAACTCATCGACGACGATGGTTTTTACCTCATGCATTTTTATTTTTTTTAAATTAATTATTTCTAGCAGCCGACCCGTCGTCGCCACAATGATCTGGGGGTGAGATCGCAAATTTTCCAGTTGCTTTTTTACGTTTACTCCACCAATTAAAGCAGTGCTGTTAATCTTGCTTCCGGCAGTCCACTTCTGAACCTCGTTGAATATCTGCATTACGAGCTCGTGCGAAGGTGCCAGAACTAGCGCTTGAAGGTCTTTCTTTTCCGGATCAAGTTTATGTAAGCCCGGTAAAAGGTAAGCCAGAGTTTTACCTGTTCCTGTTGGTGATATTGCAATTAAGTCCTCACCTGTTAAGACCTTGGGAACGACCATTTTTTGAATTTCTGTTGGTTCTTCAAAGCCAGCTTGTTGCCATGCTTCTTGGATAAAGGGTTTTAAGTCCTTAAGTTGCTCCCAGTTTCCTTTTATTAAGTCCTGACTATTCATTTTCTATATCCTCTCGTTTTGTCGATTATCGAAAAAAAACTGCCCTCGACCGGGCAGTTTTTAACTTCTGTTAACTATAGCTTTACTACGTTTTCAGCTTGAGGTCCGCGGTTTCCTTCAACTACATTGAATTCTACACGTTGTCCTTCTTCTAAAGTTTTAAAGCCGTCTCCAGTAATTGCTGAAAAGTGAACAAATACGTCACTTCCACCTTCAACTTCAATAAATCCAAAACCTTTTTCTGCATTAAACCATTTAACTGTTCCTGTTTGCAATTTGAAATACCTCCAATAAATTTTTGTATAATATGTCACTTCTTTTACATAGTAAAAAAATTTAAACATATTAAAAAGGGTACTACATATTTAACGAGTGGTGATACCCTTTTTAATATGTGTATTTCTTATTATTCTATTCATTTATCAAATTATTCTTCTCAAGAACTTTTTTGGCTTTTAAAGCACTTATCATAATATCATACTTTACAACCTTTTGCTACATATTATTTAAATTTCTTTCCTCAATATTTTATTATTACCAATTATTTTAAATTCATAACTACTGAATACTCTTATCTTCTCCCAAGGTAAAACCATTTGATGTCCTCATTCTAAAAGAAACAATGCTTTTTTTCTATCTATAAAGGTGGCAATCGACTTTACCCCATGATCCTTTAAATATTTAATTCCCTGCGGATAATCCGCACCAACATCCGCAGGTCGATGAGCGTCAGAATTAATGATTAGCGGTACTCGTCTATTTACAAGACGTTTCATCAAGTCGGGAGACGGGTATAGCTCGTTTACCGGCTTCCGTAAACCCGCAGTACTAAGTTCAACAGCGATTTCACTGGAGGATAATTTGCTCACCAATTGATCATAGATCATTAATAATTTTTCCTTTTCTGAGTCGTCCGGTTTATGCCCAAAGACTTTTATCACATCCAGATGACCAAGGATATCGAATAATTTCGAAGCAATCATTTCTTCAACTATTGAAAAGTATTGAGTGTAAATATCAATTACCTTTTTATCTGACCACCGATCTTTCATTTGATCTAAATCAAAACCCCAGTCATTTAGCCAATGTACTGAGCCTATGACATAATCCCAAGGGTATGGTTTAAGAAACTCTTCAATTTCTTTTTCTTTACCCGGAAGATAATCTAATTCAATGCCTAGCTTGACCGGTAACTTTTGTTCCTTCGCCTGAATAATTAGCTTAATATACTCCTCAAGATCTTCTGTTTGCCTTTCAGCCACCCAAGGATTAAAGAGCAGCTGTTTAGCCTGTTTAAAGCGGTATCCATGCTCAGAAAAACCTAAATCAGTGATTCCCCGGCTCTTTGCTACATCCAGGTATTCTTTAAGCCAGTCTAATGTATATGGACCTGTTTCCAAATGGACATGATAGTCTGTAAGCACGACAATTCCCCTATTCTTTGAGTGAACTCGTTTCAGTTATGCTAACACCTGAATAAGTCTCGCTTTATTATATGCTAAATTCGAATATAATTACACATTTCAATTTTGGAAACCCATTGTGATCCACCAAATTTTCTGATATTTTCGGGACAACTCCCCGATCCATTCAAATTAACATAATATAGATAGACCCCAATGTTTTTATGAAGGAGGATCTAAGCTTATGTATAAACGGCCCTATCATCCGGCAGCTGAGAGATTTTATCCAACGATATCTTACCATCCACAGCGTAGAAATATCATCTCGGAAGTGTCAGGAATCGATTTTAACAGCATCGGCGCTTTATTAAAATTAGGAAGTTATTTTTTGGGTTCCAATCATGGTAATGGAAGATCTGGAGGATTTCCTTTTGGCTTGTTACAAGGCTTCTTAGGTGGAAGCCCATATAGCGGGAATTATGGCGGATTTAACGGATTTAATGGGTATAATAGGTATAACGGGTATAATTCCTTCCCCTTCTCTGGAGGATCGGGAAATAACCTATTCCATGGGAATAGTGGTTTCCCCCGCTGGTTTTGGTAATTAGAAGTGAGAAGTCTGAGCGCAGATTTTGCATTGCTTCGAGAAACAGCAATAATCTTAGCTTCTCACTTCTCACCTCTTACCTTTAGATCGTATCTCTATATGTTACTAAAAATAATAATTAAGAGCATTTTAAATTGCTCGATTGCCGATAAACTATGAGAAACATTTGCAGGCATGACAATTGTCTCGCCCTTTTTAACTGTAAATTTTTCATTGCCGATTGTTATTTCTACTTCCCCATCCAGCACATAAACCATCGCATCTCCAGATGATGAATGTGAGCTGATCTCTTCACCCTTATCAAAAGCAAACAACGTAATACTGTGCGGCTTACTCTGAGCCAATGTTCTGCTAACTACCTGACCCTCGCGATATTCTACTAAGGTCTCCAAATCTAACACTTTGGCTAAATCAATATTTTTAATTAAGTGATTGTTCATTCTTGCTTTCACCTTCCTTGTAAGACAACCTCTTAGTAGTAATTCACTCGTAGTACTCTGAGGATGCCTCTTAGTTTTTTTATTTTAATAATATATCTCATTTAGTCAGCGATTAACCTTTTTTCTCCTGATAATTTTTGGATATCATTGATATCCTGGGTTACTTCAACCGTTCCTAGATAATCTCCATTGCTGTCCCTCAATACAAAGTATCTTATTAAGACAAACTTCTCACCCATTCTAATCCAAAAATCCTCATGTTCCTTTTTCCCGGTTTTAAATTCTTCTAGCAGCCTTTCAACCAAGTGAACACTTGCCGGTGGATGGCAGTGTTGAACTTTTCTCCCGATAACTGCTTTAGTCCTCATAAAGACTCTATCTTTAGACTGGGAAAAATACCTTACCACGTCATTTTTATCAATAAAGGTAATATCAACGGGCAAATGATTAAATACCGCGGCTATCTCTTGAACCTTCAGCATTCCTGAGGCAAACCTGACGTAGTCATCCTGAGCGTTTGGCTCTGCTCCATTTTCTTCTTCCGTATTTACTCTTACCGGTTTCCATTCTTCTTCCGGTTCAATAAGACAATAGCCAATTACGGCGCTTTCATCCATGATGGCGATCCATTCATCCTCGGTTAAATTACTCATTGCCATAGGGAAAAGAACATGTTCCTCTTTAAAAATCATCTCATCTACTTCATATATTGCTTCTTGAACACTTTCGATTACTTCTTCTTTATTACCTTGGTAATTGCTAAGGATTTTTTTGACTGTTTTTATAACCTCTCTAATATCATCATCTACTCCCCACATAACGTTTGTCGGGCTGGTTAATCCATGTCTTTCTAAGTACGGAAAAAGTAAATTTTCCTTCCTGTTATAATGCTTATCAATGTCCCAGAGCAAGTTGAATTCTTCAAGTAAACTATAAATATTTTCTTGACTATCATTGCTTTGGAAATTATTTAGCTTCACCGTTATTTGTTCATTAAGAAGCTTCTTTATCTCCCTATTTTCTTGTCTAAAGGTGTAGAGCGGGTGTCCCGGTATTTCTGCAGTGCTACTTGACTCGTCAGCCTGCTCGTTAGCTTTTTTGTTTTTCTGATGCCTAAAGAAGCTATTATTTATTATTTCGCTCACAACAGTCCCTCCTCACAAAATAGCTTTTCGATTGTTACTATTTACACAGTAACAATGTTAAATATAATTTGCAACCGCTAATGTAGCTAATTCAATAATGTTATCTTCCTCTTCTTGACCTTCCTGCTGCTGGCGATTTTCTCATCGCAAGTTCTTTTTCTCGTCCTACTCCTCTCTCCTTGGCTTTTTTTATTGTATTTCCCTTTTTGCCAGTTCCTTTTAAGGACAAAGATTGACTCTTACTTTTAGAGTATCTTCCTTGACGGCTAGATCCTTTATCCCCTAGTTGGACTTCTCGACTATCCCTGCCTTGATACTTAGAGCTAAACCCTTTTTTATTAGAATCACTCTTCTGGGAATCAAAAGACTTTTCTCTCCCTAGTTTTTCCCCATCGACTTTTCTTTTTGGTAATTTTGTTTTTAATCCTTTTTCGATTAATTCCAGGTATTTAATATCCCTTGGTGTTGCCAATGTAATCGCTACACCCTTTTCTCCTGCTCGTCCTGTCCTGCCGATTCGGTGGATATAACTCTCTACATCATGCGGAATGTCATAATTAAATACATGAGTGACCCCTTCAACATCTAATCCCCTCGCAGCGACATCCGTCGCAACCAATAGCTGAAGCTTTACTTGGCGGAAGCTTTTCATTACGGATTCTCTTTTAGCTTGGGATAAATCCCCATGCAACTCGTCTGTTTCATAGCCTAGAGAAACTAATTCACTATTTAAGGTACTTACTCTTCGTTTTGTTCGACAGAATATTATTGCTAAGTATGGATGCTGTTGATCAATCAATTGGCGAAGTGCCTGCAGTTTATTCCGATCGGTCGTTTCGATGACCCATTGCTTTGTTTCTTTTACAGTCGCCTGAGCTGCTTTTATCTGAATTTCTTCCGGTTTATTCATATACTGCTTTGCTAGCGCCCGGATTTGAGCCGGCATTGTTGCTGACGTTAAGATAGTTTGTTTATGTTTTGGCGTTGCCTCTATAATGCTTTGTACTTCCCCTAGAAAACCCATCTGAAGCATCTGATCTGCTTCATCAAGAACCAAGAAGGATACCTTTCCAAGATTTATAGTTCCACGCCCAAGATGATCAAGAATTCTTCCCGGTGTGCCAACAACAATCTGATTTGCTCCTTTTAGTTTTTTCATTTGCCTTTCTACGTCTTGACCCCCGTAGACAGAAAGCACCCGAATATTTTCTAATTGCTCAACGATTTTTTTGATCTCTGAAGTTATTTGCAACGCTAATTCTCTGGTCGGTGTAATAATTAAGGCTTGAATATGTTCCTTTGTTGGATCGACCATTTCCAGAATTGGCAAGACGAATGCTAAGGTTTTTCCAGTGCCTGTTTGAGCCTGAGCAATAACATCCTTTCTTGCTAAAAGGATCGGAATTGTTTTTTCTTGGATAGGAGTTGGCTGAACAATACCGCTCTCTTTGATTATTTTTGTTAATTTCGAATTGACACCAAGTGACGTAAAATTATTAGTCACAATGACCACCACTTTCTCATTTGGATAACTAAGTTTTTTGGATAATAACGACTTTAAGATAATTTCCTTCCTTGTATTGCTTCATCGTTCTAAAGTCACTAGGTAGGGAAAATTCCTCATTAATACGATATTTTACACTAGTTTCTTGAAATGCTTCGACTATGAATTCCTTGAATTTGTTCATATCAAAAGTAGCACAATTTGTTGATGCTACAATTACTCCATTATCCTCAGTAATTGCAATAGCTTCTTTCAGAAGGTTTTTATAATCTTTCGCTGCACTGAAGGTGTATTTTTTTGACCTGGCAAAACTAGGCGGATCAAGAATTACCAAATCAAATGTTAGCTTTTTTCTAACTGCATATTTAAAATAATTAAAGACATCATCGACAATTATATCATGTGCTTCATAATCAATTCCATTCACACTAAACTGCTCTCTGGTTTTGACTAAACTGCGATTTGCCAGATCGACACTAGTCGTTTTGGTAGCACCCCCTAGCGCTGCAAAAACTGAGAATGCTCCGGTATACGAAAAGGTGTTCAAAACAGTCTTTCCCTTTGCATATTTATCACGGATCATTCTCCTCACATCACGCTGATCAAGGAAAACTCCGACCATCGCTCCTTCATTCAAATATACAGCGAACCTAACACTATTTTCTTGGACATTAATCGGAAACTGTCCTCTTTTACCCGTCACAAATCCATCTTCCTCAAGATACTGCCCAGCGGTATCAAAGCGTTTTTTCTGATAAATTGCCTGGTAATCAACCAGTTTTTTTAATGAAATGATGACCTGCTCTTGAAATTTATAGATACCTTTGCTATACCAATTGATCAGATAGTAACCTGCAAAATAGTCAATAGTCAGACCGCCTATCCCATCGCCCTCAGCATTAAAAATCCGAAAGGCGGTTGTCTCTTGATCATCAAAGAATAATTTTCTTTTATCTAAAGCAGCTTTAAGCTTCTTTTCAAAAAAAGATTGGTCAATCTTTTCATTTTCATCTCGAGTTAGAACCCAACCCTGGCCTTTGTTTTGCTCTCCATAATATCCCTTTCCAATAAATGTGTTTTCTTCATCAACAAGCTTAAGAAGTGCACCTTCTTCAATTAACACATCCGGGTTGTTGATCGCTTGTCGCAATATTAGCGGATAACCTGCTTTATATTTTTCTACAAATTTTTTTAATTTAACCTTTAAAACTACTTCTGCTCGCATCTAAAACATCCTTTTCCTAAAGATTCCACCAGAATTAATTCCCTGAAGATAATTATTCCTAGATTTATCTTTGGTTTCAAAATTAACACTTTTTTACTATACCATATTAGTCCTGCAAAAATGAAATATAATTCTTCAAAGTTTATCTGCGGTTTCAACATGACTCCAATTTTTCACATGATGAAATATTAACTGATTTGTGCTATAATAGCGCGAGTTGTTTATCTTTAGCAAAGGACGGTAATTACGTGATAAATGTAACTAAGGTTAGTTTAAGATATGGTGAAAGAAAGCTGTTTGAGGATGTCAATTTGAAGTTTACACCCGGTAATTGTTACGGAGTTATCGGAGCAAACGGTGCAGGAAAAAGTACTTTTTTAAAAATTCTCTCTGGAGAGATCGAACCGACCAGCGGAGAAGTTTCTATCCCTTCTAAGGTTAGAGTTTCGGTCTTAAAACAGGACCACTACCAATTTGATGAAAATCAAGTCTTGGAGACAGTCATTATGGGTAATACTCGACTGTTTGAGATAAATGTTGAGAAAGAAGCACTTTATTCCAAGGCAGAATTTACTGATGAAGATGGTATAAAAGCAGCAGAACTGGAGTATGAATTTGGTGAACTAAATGGTTGGGAAGCAGAATCCGATGCCTCTTCCTTGCTTCAAGGGTTAGGAATTAGGACGGAATTACATGATAAAAAAATGAAGGAACTCCAAGGCTCGGAAAAGATCAAGGTGCTTTTAGCACAAGCTCTTTTTGGTAAACCTGGTATCCTCTTATTAGATGAGCCTACAAACCATTTAGATCTTAAATCGGTAAGATGGCTGGAGGAGTTTTTAATTAACTTTGAAGGTATTGTAATTGTAGTATCTCATGACCGCTATTTTTTAAATAAGGTATGCACTCAGATGGCAGACGTCGATTATGGCAAGATTAAGCTATATGTCGGAAACTACGATTTTTGGTATGAATCAAGTCAATTAGCTCTGCAAATGATGAAGGATCAAAACAAGAAAAAGGAAGAAAAAATCAAACAGTTACAAGAGTTTGTGGCACGCTTTAGCGCTAATGCATCTAAATCCAAGCAAGCAACCTCTCGTAAAAAAATGCTAGAAAAAATCAACTTAGAGGATATTGAGCCTTCTACTCGCCGATACCCCTTTGTTGGCTTTAAACCGGAAAGAGAGGTTGGTAATGATATTTTAACCGTTGAGGGAATTAGCAAAACGATCGACGGAGTAAAGATACTAGACAATGTTAGCTTCACTGTTTCTAAGGGGGATAAGATTGCCTTTGTCGGAGGAGATGAGATTGTTAATACAACTATCTTAAAAATCCTCGCTGGGGAAATAGAGCCGGATAGCGGTCATTATAAATGGGGAATAACTATTACCAAGGCCTATTTCCCTAAGGATAATTCCAATTATTTCACTTCCAGCGAGCTTAATTTAGTAGATTGGCTTCGACAGTTTTCTGAGGAAAAATCCGAGAGTTATATTAGAGGCTTCTTAGGTAGAATGCTTTTTTCCGGAGAGGAAGCACTTAAGCCGACTAATGTGCTATCTGGGGGAGAAAAGGTTAGATGCATGCTTTCGAAGATGATGCTAAGTAATGCCAATGCCCTAATCCTTGATCAACCGACAAACCATCTTGACCTTGAATCGATTACTGCTTTGAATAACGGATTAAGAGATTATAAGAGTATTGTTCTGTTTACTTCTCATGACCATCAATTTATTCAAACGATTGCTAATCGAATCATTGAACTGTCTCCAACTAGCCTTGTTGACAAAAAGATGACATATGATGAGTACTTAGAGCTAACCAACCAATAATCCTTGTCCTTATCACCCTTGAAACCGGGATAAATGATTGCAAAAAAAGGGCACTGAAAATGTGGAACTTTTTCAGTGCCCTCCTTTTTTAAATTCAGTTTAGAAATGAATTTAATCCGTAATTTTAACAGGAATTTTTAGTTCATTAATTCTAGATCCGTCTTCGGCACTTTCTTCAAATAGAATCACCGTGCCAGTATTATTAGCTACCTCATCAAGTTCAATGGTAATCTCAAATTCTCCCCACCCTGGTGCCCCTTCAGTAGCTGTTGTAAACCCTTCATCCAGAATATAGTGTCCATCTTCAAATTCATACATGATAGTCCCCTCAAAAACTCGGGCTAATCCTCGTACAACGATACGATCTTTTACCTCAGTATTTGGGGTTGGTTCATAAATTCTGAAAGCTACGTTTTGCAATACAATCTCACTTGATTTACCGCAAGCAGTTAAGATTGTGAATCCAACTAACATAATAATCAGCAGAACCAATATTTTTTTCATCATTGTGATAACCTCCTTGTAGTTTTATCCATTCTTTAAAAATAACAACTCGATATATATAACTTAATTTATGGGAATAACTAGAACTAATGAAGCGATAATGGACTCTAGGAAAGGCAGTTGTTTGATCTGGAAAAAGCACAGAAAGTGATTCTAGAACTTCAAAGGCAATTACGGGATAAAAGTATAAGTTACTGGACAGAGCATGTATTTAATACTTGGCAGTGGTGGCTTAATATCGCGACGCTTATTCTCCCGCTCATTCTATGGTGGAAGTTAGTCGATAAAAAAAGGCTGATGGAAATTGTTATTTATGGTTTCTTAGCCAGTGCTTTTGCAGTTTTCTTCGACATCACTGGTGAAACAATGGTACTTTGGGA
>Ga0209346_1000394_pt1 | contig 41443 bp, 64 predicted proteins | sample AutmiccommunBRH9_FD_187381 | JGI IMG/M metagenome (GOLD analysis project Ga0209346, IMG submission 187381) | Deep subsurface microbial communities from Mt. Terri, Switzerland - Autotrophic microbial communities BRH/9 (SPAdes) (version 2) | ecosystem: Environmental > Aquatic > Deep subsurface >...
CTGGGGAATCGAAGCAGGCGAGGGAATCGAAGCAGGCGAGGGAATCAAAGCAGGCTTGGGAATCAAAGCAGGCTGGGGAATCAAAGCAGGCTGGGGAATCGAAGCAGGCGAGGGAATCGAAGCAGGCGAGGGAATCAAAGCAGGCTTGGGAATCAAAGCAGGCTTGGGAATCGAAGCAGGCGAGGGAATCGAAGCAGGCTGGGGAATCGAAGCAGGCGAGGGAATCGAAGCAGGCTGGGGAATCGAAGCAGGCGAGGGAATCAAAGCAGGCGAGGGAATCGAAGCAGGCGAGGGAATCAAAGCAGGCGAGGATTACGGCATTTATGCTGGATTAAGGATAAGGATATCATTAAAGAAAAGATACGCTATAGTCATTGCGCAAGAAAAACCAAATAACATAGTTTGTGGCGAGTATCAAAAGAAAGAAGAAGAAATAAATGTATAACGGTATTACATGGGAACAATTCGACATCAAAGAAGTGACTCGGCAGGAAGCTGAAGATATCGTCAGCAAAAAGGAACCGATAGGACTTTTTGTACATCACGAAACAGAGCTGTTTGTCAGCAAGTATGTTGGAATTGATAACAGCACTGGAGATGCACGAGTAAAGGTGCTTGATACAGAGGAAGATTGCATTAAATGGTTGGGAGGGTGGTGAGAGGGATGGAACCTAAGCACAGCAAAAGAGACTCAAGAGGAATGCTCTATGTTGCTTGCTCCGAATGTGAAAGAGGAGGGAACGGAGATCAATCATGTAGTTCAGGATGGCAAATAAAAAAAGGGGGCAAAAACGCTTGTTTTAGCGGGAACTTGTTGGGGAAGTATGAACTAAAAGAAAAATGACCAGCTCCGACAAGCTGATCATAAAGGACTGCTATAACAAACTATCACCTACATATTACCATAGCAATCCTAGTTAAATCAAATATTTAGCAGGAGGGGAAAAAATGCATATAAAACGCATTGAAATTAAAAACTGGTTAGGCATAAAAGAGTTAATCTTTAGCCCTGGCAAAATAAATCAAGTTTCAGGAGATTCAGGAACTGGAAAAACCTCGTTGGTAGAAGCTTTGGAGAAACTGTTCACGAATAAAAGCAGACGCACAGAGGTTATACGTCACGGAGAAGAAGAATCTGAATTGTTCGTTGAATTAGATGACGGATTGCAAACTACTAGAAAAGTAAGAAATGAAAAAGCTGACTATCTAAAGGTCAAACATGATTCAAAATCAGTTGACAGTACTGAAGCTTTTCTTAGAAAACTAATCAACGGAGATATATTCAGACCAATTGAGTTTGTTCAGAAAAAATCTGATGAGCAGACAGAAATTATCCTAAACATGCTTGATATCGCTTGGACAGTGGAAAATATTAAAAGTTGGTTTGATGAAGTGCCAGAGGCTGATTATCAAATGCATATACTACAAATTTTAAAGCAGATTGAGACTTTCTACTACAAGGAAAGGGAAAGTATCAACCGTGAAATCAACCTCTTAAGAGCCAATATTGAGGGCATTAAGAGAGATTTACCCCCGAACTACGATGGTGAAGAGTGGAAGAATGCAAACCTTCAATCACTTTACAAAAAGCTATCAGATGCAGAAGAAGCCAACAAACGATTAGATGAAGCTGAGAAACTTATGGAAAGTTTGAACATTCGCATTGACGATATCAAGCAACGATCAATCAATGCTACTGAATCTAAAAAGCTGGAGTATAGTCGGCAACGTGACATGCTAAACGGAGCTATCAAGCGGTTAGATGAAAACATTTTAGCTGAACAGGCGAAAGTTGATGATGTCGGAATTAGAATCCAACAATCCAATATTCAATTAGATAACGAGTTAGAACAGGCTATTGAACGATTAAAGATGCAATACCAAGCTAAAAAGCAAACGGCTAAGGAAACTATTCAGCAGGAGGGTGAACAATCTAGCGTATTTATTAGTGAATTTAAAGAGCAACTTGCTGAGAAGAAAAACAGCCTATCGAATATCGGGGAACATGAGAAAAAAGATTTGAAAAAAATCGCAGATCATGAAGCCTCGTTAATTAAGTTAGAAAATGAGAAATCAGGTAACGCTCAAGCGGTTATTAATGAATCTGAGAAAATTGATGTTGAACCGTTAAAATTAGAGGCTGACAAAGCTGCAGAAATGAAGGAATACCTCAGAGAATGGGAACGCATGAATGACATCATCAGAGAGAAGCTGTCCCCGAAAGAAGAGAGATCAGCAGGGCTTACAGCTAAAATTCAGAAAGCCAGAGAGTTACCAAAGGAATTACTTAAGACTGCTGCTTTACCAGTAGAAGGATTAGAAGTAGATGAAAAAGGAAGAATCCGAATAAACGGAACGTTAATAGACGGTTTGAGTGAAGGAGAAAGCTTCGAGTTTGCTTTTAAACTAGCCAAAGCTCAGGCAGGGGAACTAAAAGTAATTTGTATTGACGGCTGGCAAAACCTTGGCAGCAAACAACAAAGGATTATGGAGAACGCAATGAATGACGAGTATCAGTATTTTATTCTCGAAACTATAGATGGCAAAGATTTAGATTTAAAAATCTTAGAGGGGGCTTAAGTAGATGTCAAACATAGTTAAAGCAAGCCAAATGGGGGCTTATCTAAGTAATGCTAACGTAAAAAATTACCTTGAAAATATTTTAAAAGAACGAGCGGGAAACTTTATTTCTAGTATGGCATCAATCGCGAGCATGAATCCTACGTTACAGGATTGTACTGCTAAAAGCTTGATGATGTGCGGATTAAAAGCAGCGAGCATGGACTTACCTATTGACCCTAATCTCGGATATGCCTATCCAGTTCCTTATAAAAACAAAGGTGTATTAGAAGCGCAGTTTCAGATGGGGTATAGAGGTTATGTCCAATTAGCAATGAGGACTGGTCAATATCGCAAATTAATCGTTACCGATATCCGAGAAGGTGAAATATTAGAGATTGACCACATCACGGAAACATACAAATTTAAGGCTAATCTTGATGAGTATTCAAGAGAGAAATCAGCAATTACTGGATACTACACCATGTTTGAACTGATTAATGGGTTCAGGAAAGAACTTTATTGGCCTATTGAAAAGATACTAGCTCATGGTCAGCGCTATAGCAAAACCTATAGTTATGACTCGAGTAGATGGAAAACAGACCAGGATAGCATGGCTAGGAAGACTTTGCTAAGACAAATCATCTCCAAGTGGGGTCCGATGTCAATTGAAATGCAGGAAGCTTATAAAGCTGATATGAGCGTTATCAGATACAACGAACAATCCGGAATAGAGGAAGTTGAGTATCCGGATAATGCTGGGGAAGTTGAAAACACAGATCCAGTTCAGGATTCGCCTTTGAATGAGAATAAAAGTGATCAAGAATCACTCGACCTAGATGGTGGTCATAATGAATCTTAAACAAGAAAATTATTTTTCACTAGAAGCAAATCTTAAATACATGTCAGTAAGTCAATTTAAAAGCTTCGTACCTGCTTATGGCGGGTGCGAAGCAAAGGCTGTTGCCGTGATAAAAGGCGAATATGAAGAACCTCCAAAAACAGCGTTTTTAGAGGGACATTACGTACACGCATGGAACAGTAACGAACTCGAAGAGTTCAAAGCCAACAATCCTGATTTATACAGCGGTAGAGGTGCTACAGCCGGACAGCTAAAATCTAACTTCCAACATTGTAATAAGATGATTGAAGTGCTAGAAGGTGACTTGAAAGTATTACTAGCCTTATCGGGGCAAAAAGAAGTAATTATGGCAGCTGAGTTGTTCGGAATACCTTGGAAAATCATGATTGACAGCTATAATCCTGACCTTGGCATATTTACAGATCTAAAAGCATTAAAAGATATGGACGGCAAGTTTTGGAACAGGGAAGCTTCGGTTTATGAGAACTTCTTAGAGCACTACGGCTACATAATCCAGATGGCGGTATATGCCGAGGTAGAGCGCCTAGCGAAGGGTAGGGATAAATGGCTAATACCTCATATGGTTATTGTGACTAAACAAGACCCTCCAGATCACGAGATAATCTATTTCGACGATGAAGCAATAATGCAGTCATTAAATATAGTCAGGAACCACATTGAACGTATCAAACAAGTTAAAAGCGGACAAACTCAGCCGATTAGGTGCGAAAAATGCGCTTATTGCAGAGAAACAAAGAAGATTACTAGAATCAAGCATTACAGCGAGTTTTCACTTTACTAAGTATTGGAGGGGGATATAGTGGGGAATCCAGTACCAAAACCACAATTTAAACCAAAAGCAAAGAAAAATAAAAAGAGCAAACGCAGCCCTGCTGCAAAGAGAAACGATTTTCCTCCCGGCGTTAGAAGGAGGAAAAAGGTTGATTCGCAAGGCGTTTGCGAGCTTTGCAATAACGCCAGAATCGAAGAACTACATCACGTTAAAAGAAGAAATCCCGGCAGGGGCGTTTACTCAAATGCAATCTATCTATGTTGGCATTGCCACAATGAAATTGTCCATAAAGACAGGCATGTAGAGGACGGTTTGAGGGACAAATATGAATTTAACCATGGCCGATATTATTACATGGATAAAAAGGATATTGAAACGCTTTGGAGATTTAGGAAAGAGATTGACTTTGAATCTATTAAGCTATGGGAAAAAGTTAATAGACAAAAAGTAGATTTGTAGGAGGTGCTAGCTTTGAGCGACAAAACAAAAATAGATTGGGCTGACGCAACTGTTATGCGGAGAAATTTGCTGAACGTTTCAAAGGGACGCTGGGACATTATTTTTGAAAATGGCTTTGATGTAACTTTTAGACCGGACAAGTTGGATCAACCGTTGAAGTGGAAGCGTCCAAGAAAAATATTTGTTAATTCGATGAGCGACTTATTCCATGAAGATGTACCAGATAAGTTTATATCTCAAGTTTGGGAAGTGATGGCCGGAACGCCACAACATATATATCAAATATTAACAAAGCGACCTGAGCGTATGCTTAAGTGGGTTAAATCATTTGGAACTTATTCAACCGCTATTAAAGGAAATCTGCCAGCATTGAAAAATGTTTGGCTCGGTGCCAGTGTAGAAAATCAACAAACCGCAGATGAACGGATACCACTCTTGTTACAGACGCCAGCAGCAGTTAGATTTTTAAGTATGGAGCCATTGTTAGGCGATGTTGATCTAGAAAGCTATTTAACAGTCGGAAAAGATGATGGCAGAGACATGCGAAAGGGAATTGACTGGATAATAGTCGGCGGTGAATCAGGACCAAAAGCACGACCAATGCATCCTGATTGGGTGAGGAATATTCGAGATCAAGCGGTAAATGCAGGAGTTCCGTTTTTCTTTAAACAATGGGGCGAATGGGCACCTCAAGAAGAATGGCTCAAAAACGAAACAAATCCCGATGCTGAGCGAAAATGGGTAAGAACTGACGGGCTACGCATGTACCATGTCGGCAAAAAGATATCAGGACGCCGGTTGGATGGCAGGGAGTGGAATGAGTTTCCGGAGGTGGGAGGATGAAGCAGGGAAAAAGACTAACACGCAAACAGAAGATAGTTTTAAAAGATAATGGATTAAATCCGGATAATTGGCTAGCTATCAAGAATCTACCCCAAGTATTACATGTAGTCAATAAAGAATCCGGAAAGGCAGAGAATCGTCCTTAAGGAGGGGTAGAAATTGAAAATCACATTTAACATAGTTAAGTTCCTGTTGTTAATAGTGTTGATCGGCGCGACATTTATCGTCGCCTACAACGAGGCAGTCGAAGCGAATGATGTTTATAACGAGAACGTCGAATCGCAAAATACGTTACTTAAAGGGCGTATAGCGTTGCTCGAAGCCCGAATAGCGTTACTGGAAGAAGAAGTCGCGTTAAGTGACCAGCAGATTTTATTATTGAAAGAGTTGCTAGAGTCGAAGGATTCAGAGATTGATAGTTTGCTAGGATTCGCAAGAAGCACGACTGACTATCAGGACTTGGTGCGCATTGTAGAAGCCGAAGCGGGCGGAGAAAGCCTAGAGGGCAAACTCCAAGTAGCGTCAGTAGTATTAAACCGGGTAGGAAGCTTTGCCGGAACAGTGCATGATGTAATCTATCAACCTCAGCAGTTCTCTCCAATTGCGGATGGTAGATTTAATAGAGTTAAAGTCAGCGAGGATTCATTAACTGCAACAGAGCAGATAATCCGGAGTGGTAGTATTACAAACGCCTTGTATTTTATGAATCCTGACTTTTCCGTGGATGCTAGCCGGGACTGGATGAGAAGCTTAACTTATGTTGACACAGTTGGAAACCACGAATTTTATCGTTAAAAGTTTAGTAGATTAATAGGGATTAAGGGTGGATGACTTATGCCTAATCGAATCATCAAGGAAAGCATATGTACGAGCGACAATATCGAAAACCTAACATTAGAAGAAGAAGTATTCTTCTATCGTCTTATCGTCAATTGTGACGACTTCGGGAGAGCAGACGCAAGATCGCAAATTCTAAGAGCGAAGTGTTTTCCTTTGAGAACTGACAAAATTAAAAATTCGGATATAGATAAATGGCTTAAAAAACTCGACAAAGAAGGATTAATTATTCTCTATGAAGTTGATGAAAAGCCTTATCTACAAATGTCTACTTGGGACAAACACCAGCAAATACGTGCAAAGCGGAGTAAATTTCCTGCACCTGATTTGAACTTGATATCAGATGATATCAGCGGGAATCATTCGCAAGAAAATGTCCCCGTAATCCAATCCAATCCAATCCAATCTGAATCCGAATACGAATCCAAAAACATATATGCTGAATTCGTTCGTTTGAAAGATGAGGAATATAAAAAATTAGTTGATCAGCTTGGGGAAAATGGAACTCAAGACATGATAGAAAAACTGAACAACTACATAGGGTCTAAAGGCAAAAAATACAAGTCTCACTATCACACCATCTTGAATTGGGTTAATCGTGAGAAAAAAGAACAACCAGCAAAAGGGAGGAGACACTTAAATGCAACCAATTGGGACGAATATAAAGGCGATACTTCAAACCAGATTCCAAAAGATTGGGATAGCCCCGATGACGGGTGAGGAAATTGCGAAGTTAAAAGCTGAAATTGAAGCCGAAGACAAGCGATTAGCGGAAGAGGCGAGGTCGGCTTATGTGAAAAGAAAACAAGAGAAAATTAAACAATTATTCGATGACAAAAGTCTTATCAACAAGGATTTGCAGAAAGCTAATTTTGATAACTACAAGCCCACCAACGAGGGGTTGCAAACAGCATTAACGTTGGCTCAAAGATATGCGTCTATTTTTAACCTAGACAAGCCTATCAATCTATTACTTTACGGCAGTTACGGGACTGGGAAAAGTCATTTGTCTGTAGCGATCACTAAAGAGCTTATGCAAAAAGGACTTACTTGTATTTTTGTATCAATGCCAAAGCTGTTAACGAAGATCAAAACTACCTACAACAAGAAGAGCGAGCAAACTGAATCAGACTTGATGGACTACATAGAAAGTGTGGACTTGTTAGTCCTTGATGATATTGGGGCTGAAAAGGATAACGAATGGGCGCTTAGTAAGCTGTTTGAAATAATTGACGGCAGAATTGGCAAGCATACCGTTTTTACAACGAATTTCGCTACAGAGGATTTGAGAAGCAGAATTGGGGAGCGAAACTTTTCGAGGGTGATGCAAAATACTCACGAAGTAAAAATGGTCGGTCAAGATTACCGATTGAAGGGAGAGAAATAGCATGAGCAGAGAATCTTACGAACTAACAGAAAAACCTTATATCGCCTGTATTAATCTCAACTTCGACTGGATCAAAAGCGAAATATCCGAAGTCAAAACTATGTGGGAACAAGGATTCTCGGTTTGGGATATTGCCCAAGCGATAGCCAGAGATCCGGATGAGGTAACGATATTGATTATTGACTTAGCCCGGAAAGGACGAGTTAAACCGCGTTCCGGCGGAGCTTACGGAAGGGGTGTTCAGGGTGGCAGAGTTGCAGAAAAAGCAAATTAGAATCCAGATCAGCAATCTCACAGAAAAGCACTGTCAATTATGCGCTGTTATAACTCAAAAAAGAAAAATCATGAGCGATAACGACGCTTTTAAATTCTGCGTAGAAGATTGTGAGAATGGGATTGAGATTAGAAAACTTGGTCGGGTGTTAGAAAATGTTTAGGATGCTTGATTTATTTAGTGGAATTGGGGGCATAGCTCTGGCGGCAGAATGGGCAGGAATCGAAACGGTCGCATTCAGCGAGATAGACCCATTTAAACAAAGAGTATTAAAAAAGCATTGGGCTAATGTACCAATATACCCGGATATACGCGAGCTTACGAAAGAGAGGTTAGAGAAAGATGGAATCATCGGCGAAAACAGAGCAATTGACATTGTGGGGGGGGGGATTCCCTTGCCAACCTTACAGTATTGCCGGGAAGCGAAAAGGCAAGGAAGATGACCGCGACCTCTGGCCAGAAATGTTTAGAGTTATACAAGAACTTAAGCCCGCTTGGGTTGTTGGTGAAAACGTTGCTAACTTCGCAAATATGGAACTCGAACGAGCGCTACTTAACTTGGAAAGCGAAGGGTACGAAGTCCAGACGTTTATTATTCCAGCTGTATCCGTCGGCACGTTACATATTAGGCAAAGAGTATTTGTTGTGGCCTACTCCGTTAGCGAGCGACGGGGAAGCGTGGAAGAAAGTTGGGAAAACCGATGTATTAACCTCTTTACAAAAAGCGATGAGAAAAAAATCAAAGGGGCATCGTGGCACGATTCGAGGGATTTATTACTTGCAGGCTCTAGGAAAATCACCGAAGGAGGCAGCGGACTTCAACGAAATGATGATGGGCTTTCCGGAGGGGTGGACAGACTTAGAAGCCTAGGTGATGCAGTAGTACCACAACAAGTATATCCATTTTTTCAGGCAATAGTAGATATAGAAAGGGGGTTTATAAAGTGAGTAAGGATTATATAAATTTTCTTCATAAGAAAATTGAAATAGCTAAAGAAACAGGGCTTGACATATCTCTTGATCAAATAAATCCCATTTTAAAGCCCCACCAAAAAGACGCCGTTAAGTGGGCGGTAAAAGGCGGAAAACGAGCATTGTTTGAAAGTTTTGGATTAGGGAAAACAATCCAGGAATTAGAGTTTTGTCGGATAGTCGCACAAAAAGAAGGCGGCAAAGCTCTAATTGTTCTACCGCTCGGAGTTAAACAAGAATTTGTTAGGGATGCGGTTGAATTATTGGGGATGGAAGCTCCTCAGTATGTTAGAAACGCAGTTGAAGTAAAGGCAGCAACCGGAAGCATTCTCTTAACTAATTATGAGCGATTCAGCCGGATTAAACGGGAGTTAACGGTTGAGTACATTAAGCGTAAAGAGGTGATTTAATTGCACGTACACACAAACTACGGCAATAGAGGAATGGCGTTTGAAGAGTTAATCAATTACAGCAATCAGCTATACGAACAGAAAAACATCGCTATAATTAACAAGCGCCCAACGCCAGTGAAAGTATTAGGACGAAGCGCAGGAAGAGTAACGGGGTTTTTCGAAAAGCCAAGCACGGTAGACTATGACGGAGTCTATAAAAGCCGCTCAATAGTCTTTGAATCAAAATCAACAAGGGACTTACATAAGTTTGACTTAAAGAATATTGAACCTCACCAAGTTGAGTACCTTGAAAAGTGCGAGAGCCACGGAGCTATATCCTTTGTCTTAGTAGAGCTTGCAAAGCTAAGAAAAGTATATCTTATGCATAATCAAACTCTAAAGCATTATTGGAATATAGCTCAAAAGGGCGGCAGAAAAAGCATACCTCTTGATGCTTTTGAGGTTAACGCTTGGGAAGTTGGAAGCGGTCGAGTGCCGCTAGATTATTTGTTAGTTGTAGATAAAGTATGGAAAGTGGGGGTGGCTTGATGAAATTTTCAGAAGTATTAGAAGAAGCAATAAAGCATTACGGTGAAGAAGCACAAAAGCGCAAGGCAGTTGAGGAACTTCTAGAGTTGGGACAAGCTATATTAAAAGATATGGCGACAGGTAAAAATTTAGAACAGATTTATGAAGAGTTTGCTGATGTAGAGATTATGCTTTCACAAGTCCAGTTAATGTACAATTTATCAAATGATAAGATTAACGATTTAAAAGAGTACAAGATTAATAGATTGTACGAAGGGATAAAAAAAGTTAAGCAAAAGAAAATCTATTTAGCTGGTCCAATGACCGGAATATCTGAGTTGAACTTTCCAGAGTTCCACAAAGTAGCTGCCGAAATCAGGGCTAAGGGGTTCAATGTTGTATCTCCTGCCGAGATTGTACCTAAAGCCGACACTTGGGAAGGGGCTATGAAGCAGGATATAAAAGCTTTGATGGATTGCGATATCATCGCTGTTATGAAAGGTTGGGAAAGTTCAAAAGGGACTACAATAGAAGTTTTTCTGGCTAATCAAATGGGTATAAGAATTGTTGACGCTGAATTTCTTGAGGATATTGAGATTAAAAAGGCTTATAACGTTATAGTGAGGTGAAATAATTGTACGAAAAGAAATGTCCAAACTGCTTTAAAAAGTCTTATAGCAGTAACAAAGAAGGACAATGGATATGTCCGCACTGTAAGAAAGATATTACGAAAGAATCGGCTAAGCCGGCTTAGGAGGGGAATGAGATGTTTGTTATTGAAGTGTTAATAGCACTACTATTAGTGTTCCTAATTGTCGTTAATGTTGGTTGGCAAGTATTCGCCTCGATAAATGCAAATAAGAAAAATAACAAGAAAAATGTGATTAAACCGATTGATGAAATAAACAAAAATTATATCTGTCTTAAAACCGACCCGATCAACTCAATGAATGACTTACGAGAAGATAAGTGGAATATGGATAAAGTTCGTGAAGGACTGCTTAGAGGTATGCTGCGATACGCAAAGCAAAGCGAGGTAGAGCGAGCAAAAGCGATTGGGAGGATAAAATGACGCGAAGAAAGGGTGTGGGGTGATGGCAATTAAAAAAGCTGACAGGATTAAAGTGCTTGTAAAATATAGCGGTCATTGTGCATATTGCGGAAAAGAAATAACGATCAAAAGTATGCAAGTAGATCACGTTGTATCAAAAAGAGCAGGCGGAGCTGATACATTTGAAAACTATAACCCTTCTTGCCGACGTTGCAATCATTATAAACGCGCAAGAAATATTGAAAGTTTTAGGAGGTTGTTATTGGATATGCACAATCGACTAAAGGCTGATTATCTATTTAAAATTGCTATAGATTATGGAATTGCTGAAATAAAACCATTTAACGGTGAGTTTTATTTTGAGAAAGTGGAGGATGGGGAAATTGAAAGTCTTTAGGATGGATGATTATGATTGGGTTGCTGCCAATGATGAAGATGAAGCTATTGAATTTTATTACAAGTTAACTGGGGTAAAAGAAGATGAAGACGATATCGAAGAAGTTGATTTAGACGAAAATAATGCCTGGTGCGAATTGCTTAATATAAAAGACTTAGAAAAATTAACGGATTTCGCAAGAGAATTTACAATTAAGAAGGGTGATAACGATTGGACTACAAGCTGGGTAATCCATCTTACGTTTAGAGAAGCGTTAATATATTACAGCAAAACTGAGCCGTATATATTTATGAGTACGGAATATTAAAAAAAGACCCCTCAGCAAGTGAGAGGAAATATGTTCTGGACAAGCATATTATACCACAAATTCGGTTAGGGGGAATATAAATGAATGGTTTATTGGATGTAAAAGAAAAAGTCTGTAGTGGCTGCCCGGGAACCCTTTGGGGCGAAAAAAGCATATGTCGGGTGCATGATAAATCAATAGGGCAAGTAAAAGATTGTCCAGAATGGCAACAAGAATCCCTCATTGAGAATAAATCTGGACAGCTTGCCCTGTTTGATTTAGAACCGGCAATTGAGGTAATTCAGAAGGTAGAAGAAGAGTTAAAAGACTATCATTGGATGGTAAAAGAAGTCGATAGATTAAGGAAGTATCTAGCAGGAGCAGGAGAGGGACTTACACGTCAATACGGTATAGATAGTGCGATGCCAAAGGCGAAGGGTGGCGCGAGCGACCCGGTAAATCGAGAGATTGAGCGAAGATGGCGCCAATGGAATAGATTAGAAAAATTAGAGGAAAAACTTAAGAAGATAGAAACTGCTACAGATGCAATTAGCGATGAAAAGGAAAAGACGGTATTAGAATGCATCCTCGACGGAGAGCGTATGAATATTATCGCAAAGCATGTTGGCGTATCTAGACAGCGTTTGAATGAGATTAAAAGGGGTTTGGTTAAGAAGTTAGCATGGGAGATGTTTGGAGATGAGTTGAAAGTGAGGTAAATAAATGAGCATAGAAAAAATAAATATTAAAATTAAGAAAAGTTCAACGCCGGGAATATTCCACGATAGCAGGAGCGATGTAATTGCGCTAGGAGAAGCGTTAAACAAAAGTATTAAAAAGATCAATGAACTTGTAGATGAAGTGAATAGATTGAAAGGCATGATAGATAAGAAGGAGGAATAACTATTGAAAAAACATATAACTGTGGATCAATATTACGAAATAACAAATAGTCAATGTAGAATATTAGTAGATTTATTAGGAGTAAACAAAGGGGCGCAAGGTCAAATGTGTTTGCCTGATGAGGTTATTGCAAAAAATTGCACAATAGGGAATATGATAGAGATATTACAAGATCATAAAGTTGATATCGGAGCGTATACAAGCCTTGAGGATGAACAAATATGCGATCATTTGTTTGAAGCGCTAAAGGAGTGTGTTTTATATGAGAAAAACGAGGTTTACACATCTGACAAAATGGACGTTTTGGACGTTTTTTGAACCACTAAAAAATAAATTATATAATCAATGAAGAGAATCTGTTTTGTCTTGGGGTGTTTTCTCCACAGTAATTCTCGTCTCCATTATATGAGCCGTCCTTAACTGGGCGGCTATTTTATTAGTACATAGAGTACAACTGACCAAGTGAGCCTTATATATTGACCTTACTTATTCTGGTGTAGCTGAAAAGCCGTTATATTAGCGTTGGTCATTATTTTTATATGAAATGAGTGATTATTATGAGCGATCCAAGATTATGGCAAGTAGAAGAGTCTTTTAAGGACTTGCATAGAATATATAAACCAGACAACTTAGATAAGTTTACAAAAGAGTTCGTGAAGAAATATAAAGTGCCTAAAGGTTACGAGGCGGAGTTAAAGAAACTCGTTGAAGAAGTGAAAACCAATGGCTAACAATGATATGTTCAACTTTTGTATAAGGTGTTGCGGACATCAAGATGAGTGCAATGATTGCAGCTGGGAAGAAACGAATAATAGATTAAGGGATGAGGATATATTATGAAATAAAGAGAGTAATCAAAAGTTTGATTAAGAAGGTGCTAATGCCTGATATGCCACCAGAAGTTTATACCCGAGCGGAGCGGCGAAGCCAGTTGAGGTATTGGGAGAACAGGCAGCGAAAGAAAGCTAGAGTAAGATATTAAAACCGCAAAAGCGGCTAACAACGGAGGTGGTGTTATGTAATGCCTCGTAAAAGAGATCCGAAAAGAGACAAAGCATTCGATATTTGGCTGAAAAGTAACAAAGAAATGAAACTAAAAGACATCGCTAAGAAGCTTAAAGTATCAGATGGTCAAATACGTAAGTGGAAAAGTGAAGATAAATGGGAAGATAAAAGCGTTACTAATAACGAAATAAAAAGTAACGTTACTAAACAGGAAAAGGTTACTAAATCTAAAGTTGAAAATAACGAAAAATTTACGATAGATGAAGATGCTGGCTTGACAGAAAAACAGCGTCTTTTTTGTTTGTATTATGTTAAGTCTTTTAATGCAACATCTGCAGCTATCAAAGCTGGATACACGCAAAATTACCCATCCGAAATAGGATATCAACTTCTACAGAATCCTAGAGTTAGAAGAGAGATTGAAAGACTTAAGGAATTGAAGAAGCTATCAATCATGATCAACGAAGATGATATCTTAGATCGTTACATGAGGATTGCGTTTTCGGATATTACAGACTTTGTTGAGTTTGGACAGAAGGACGTTCCGGTTTTTACTAGTGATGGCGTATTGACTAATGCAAATGGGGAAATAGTCACATATAAAGAAAATGCGGTACTACTAAGAGACAGCGAAAATGTAGATGGTGGATTAATCGCTGAGGTTAAGACGAGCCGACAAGGAGCCAGTATTAAGTTAGAGGATAGGCTAAAAGCCTTAGATTGGCTTGCTAAGTTCTTTGAAATGAACAAAGAACATCAACATAAGAAAGAGTTTGATGATAATAAGTTGCAACTTGAGAGAGATAGATTCGAGCACGTTAAAAAGATGGACGAGATAAAGGAATGGTAACATGGCTAAACATGCAATAACAAAGCAATTCTATAACAGCAAAGAATGGATTAACTTTAGATTAGCTCTTATCGCGGAGCGAGGGAACAGGTGTGAACGATGTGGAAAGATTATACCTCGTTCGATTGATATTATTGCTCATCATACAGTAGAACTAACTCCAGAGAATGTTCATGACCATAATATAAGTCTTAATCCTGATTTAGTAGAATTGATCGATTTCGATTGTCATAACGCTGAGCATCAAAGGTTTGGCGCGAAGCAAGAAAAGAAAGTCTATATAATCTATGGACCACCAATGAGTGGTAAGCCATCATTTGTTAAACAGCAAGCGAAGCGCGGGGACATAGTAATTGATATGGATAGAATATATTCAGCCGTAAGCATGCTACCGTACTATGATAAGCCAGACAATTTATTAAGTAACGTCAGAGGAATTTATAATCAGTTATTAGATAACGTTAAGACCAGGTACGGTAAGTGGAATAACGCCTGGATTGTTGGTGGCTATGCTGATAAATACAAGAGGGAGAGATTAGCAGAAGACTTAGGAGCGGAGCTCGTGTTTATAGATGTCAGCAAAAAAGAGTGCTTGCAACGATTAGAAACCGACGAGGATAGACGATATAGGAAAGACGAATGGGCTGGGTATATTGAGAATTGGTTTGAAAAATATACGGAATAATTTATTGAGAGGGATGGATAAGTTGAGGAATGACGGATTAACAGAACAAGAAGGCAAAGTAATGGATTCGCTTATTGATGCATGGAATGAGTTTAACAAGCTAAGCGTAGAGCATCCTTCTGACAATCTTGATTTTGCAAACGCAATTCACCAATGCCAGCAGATAATGGGTATGAGAATACTTAGAAGAGAGCATCCAAAAGGTTGGGCGGTAAAAGAAAGCAAGAGATACACAAACTTAAAAAAATGTAATCCTATGTTGATGGTAGAGACGGCTGATATAAAGTCATTAGGAACAGTCAAAGTAACAAGGACTTGATTGGAAATAATTAAAAAAGAGAGTGAGAAGGGTGACATATATTGTTAGGAGTACTGATGGAAAAGAAGAGGTTGAAGTACCTAAGGAGAGTTTATTAACCGTTACTGTAAGTATTAAAGATACAAAGCTTTGGACTGATACAGCTGATTTGATTAAAAGTATTATTGATGACGAAAGAATTGATAAACAAACCAGGGAAGAGTACAGAGGCAGGCTATTAGAGATAGTTGAGAAAGAATACTAACCCCCCCATTCTTATATATGCGAACAATCGTTCGGGACCGTTGGGGGAGGTCTTTTTCAACACATGCCAAGAATTTTGAAAATCGATTGAGAGGTTTTCTATTATGCCGAAACAAAAAGTATATGAACAAGAGTTGGCGAAGTTGACCGAGATATTCAAGGATGTTGATGAGTCTAAAAGAAAATTAGTTGAGGGATTGGTTGAAGACGCAGCTTTCTTAAAATCAGAGAACTACATCTTGAGGCAATCTATATCGGATACAGGAATGGTTAAGATACATCCGAATCATCCAGAGATCCAAAAGCCGATTGAGACCGCCAAACAATATCTTAAAAACGTAAATAGCTATGCGACAGTAATCAAGACTTTAAATGGAGTGCTTAGCAAAAATGTTATTGAAGATGATGACGATATGGATGAATTTGAATGATACCAGGACAAATTTTGGAAAAAAACCCTTACGAGTATAACGGAACTCATTCGTTTCTTTTAGAATACATTGATAAGTGCGGAACAGGCGAGATGTTAATCGGTCATGATCTCAGGTTAATGTTAGATATTTTATTAACTCATTTCGATAATGAAGATATTAAAATAGAATTTGAAGGTGCTCATAAGCGAATTAAGTTTATTGAAACTAAAATAAAACATTTCGAAGCGCCGTTTGCTGGTAAGCCTTTTATACTTGAGTTGTTTCAAAAAGCTTTTATTGAGTCTATATATTCGTTTAAGATTTTCGATGAAGAAGTAGGGCGCTTTGTAAGGCTTTATCAAGATGTCCTGCTACTGATTGCAAGGAAACAAGGTAAAACTCCTCTTATTTCAGCTATTAATTTAGCTGAATTTTTTGTTGGAGAAAAAGGTACTCGTATATTATGTTCATCTAACGATTACGAACAAGCAGATTTGATGTTTCAGGCAATAAACTCTATGCGAGAAGAAAGTCCGTCGTTAGAAAAAAGAACAAGAAGTAATATCAAAGGGATTTTTTTTGGCAATCCTAAACATCCAAAAAGAAAAGGCAAATGGAGTTATCAAAATAAAGGCCAGATAAAAAAAATATCAGCAAAAACCGGAGCAAAGGAAGGTAAAAACATTAAAGTGGGAGCAGTTGATGAGGTTCATGAACTTAAAGATGATACTTCAATAATGCCAATCAGACAGGCTCTATCAACACAAGATGAGCCTTTATACTTTGAACTAACAACAGAGGGAATGATTAACGATGGTTACTTAGATAAAAGATTAGTAGAAGCACGGCAGGTTTTGAATGGCGAACTTGATAGATCGCGTTGGCTTATATGGGTATACACTCAAGATTCCGAAAAAGAAATATGGCAGGATGAAAAGTCTTGGGCAAAAAGCAATCCTGGTATGGGTGTGATTAAAAAGTGGAGTTTTCTTCGTAAGATGATAGAAGAGGCTAAGACTAGTAAATCTACCAGGGCATTTGTCTTAGCGAAGGATTTTAATATTAAGCAGAATAATGCTACTGCTTGGCTTATGACAGAAGATATTGTAAACGAGGAAACTTTCGACTTAGAAGACTTTAGAAACAGTTTTGCAATTGGTGCATCTGATCTATCAAAAACTGGCGACTTTACTAGTGCTAGAATACTGCTAATGAAACCGGGTAGTGATAAAAAATATTTTTACCAACAGTATTTTATTCCGGAATCTAAACTTGATAATTTATCTAAAGAAGACTTGCCGAAATTTAAAGAATGGGTAAGTCAAGGATTAATCACTCTCTCGACCGGAAATGAAAATGATTTTAGATTAGTAAGCATATGGTATTATAAGCTTTATAAAGATTACGGCATCAGAGTATTTTTAACGGGCTATGATAAATATTCAGCTGTATATTGGGTTAAAGAAATGGAAGAAACCTACGGCTTTGATTGCAAAAGAGTTGGTCAGGATTGGGGGACTATGAGTGAGCCTATGAAGTTAGTCGAGAAGGACTTGAAAAGTGGACTTATAGTCTACAATAACAATCCGATCGATAAATGGTGCCTTGAAAACACGGCCTTTAACATCAACAATCGAGAAGAAATAATGCCTATTAAAATACAGGGTAAAGAGGATAAGAAAATAGATGGCGCTGTAACAATGATTATCGCATATCGAATATACATCGATAACCGAACAGAATTTCTGGAATTAGTGAAAAGAGTAGTTTAAGGAAGTCGATAGGCTTCTTTTTTATATGAAGGTGGTGAATTTTCAAGTGTTTAAAAAGATTTTTAAGTACTTTTCAACAATTATAGACGACTTATTTCTTATAGCAGGAATTGTATTCGTATCGCTTGGTGTTTTCAAAATAAACATTCCATTTGGATATATAACGTTGGGCTTATGCTTCATGGCATTTGCTTATCTCATTGCAAAGAGAAGGTGATTAAATGCTATTACAGGGCTTGATTAAAAACAGTGAAAAAAATAAGCAAATGCAATACGCTAAAATGCTCAACGGCAACTACCCAGTATTTAGTCAGTTTGGGCAGAATATTTATGCTTCAGACTTGGTCCAGATGAGTATAGATAAGATTGCTACAGAGATAAGTAAGTTACAACCTAAGCATATCAGAACAGATCCAAACGGGATGCAAACTGTAGTTAAAAGTTCTATTAACAGACTCTTTAAATTTAAGGCAAACCCGTTAATGACAACTAGAGATTTTCTCGAAAAGACAATCTGGCTGTTATACATGAATTACAATGCGTTTATTTATCCAACATACGATATTCTAACTGATAGCCGAGGCGACATAAAAAGAGAATACACAGCCTTTTATCCGCTTAATCCTAACAGAGTTGAATTCCTCCAAGACGAAGCACAAAAGCTTTTCATAAAAATGTGGTTTGGCAATGGAGAAAACTACACATTGCCTTACTCTGATATTATTCATTTGCGAAAAAAATTCAGTGTTAATGACATCATGGGTGGAGGGCTTAACGGCCAGCCGGACAACGCAGCATTGCTTAAAGTTTTGGAAATTAACGATACAGTTATTCAAGGCTTAGGCAAAGCGATTAAATCCAGCTTAACCATCCGTGGTATTTTGAAAATAAACACCATGCTTGACGACGATAAGCAAAAGGCTGAACGTGAAAAACTCGAAAAAGCAATTGAAGATGGCAGGAGTGGCATATTGCCCCTCGATTTAAAGGGCGATTATACCGATTTAAAGCCAGATCCCAAAATCATCGACAAAGACACAATGGAATTTATTCAAAGTAAGATACTGAATTGGTACGGGGTACCTTTGAAAATTTTATCTGGTGATTTTACTGATGAGGATTATCAAGCATTTTATGAGAGCACGCTTGAAGTAATTATCATTAGCCTTGGACAAGCTTTTTCCAGCACTGTATTCACCGCGAGAGAGCTTGATGTAGGTAATGAGATAGTAGCATATCACCGTGACATGATGTATCTGAGCACCAAAGCCAAACTTGAGTTGATTAAGACCGCTGGTGAACAGGGACTATTACAAGACAATCAAAAATTAGCTATCTTAGGACTTCCACCGATAGCGGGAGGCGACAGGATAACACAAAGCCTTAACTATATCGACAAATCGATAATTAACAATTATCAGTTGAATGGTGTTAAAGCAAAAAACGAAAAGGAGTGAATGTAGGTGAGCAAAAATAAACTACCTAACAAAGACGAAATGGTAATCCGGAGTTTCGGGATGCCTGATATTCGGGCAGTTGGTGAGGATGGAGTAATTGAAGGTCATGCAGCTGTATATGATCAAAAAACAAATATAGGTAACTGGTTCTATGAAATTATTGAACGTGGTGCATTTAATGAAACTGACTTTGATGACGTATTATTTACCGCAAACCACGAAGTGTGGGATATACCGCTTGCTAGAAGTAGAAGGAACAATAGTAATTCTACTCTGCAGCTTAATTTAGATGATCAGGGGTTATTTACCAGAGCTAACCTAGATATTGCGAATAACTCAGAAGCTAGAAGTCTACATTCAGCGGTAAAAAGAGAGGACATCACAGGGATGTCTTTTATTTTTTATGTAAAAGACGAGGAATGGGAAGATTTAGATACTGATATGCCGACAAGACGCATAAAGAAAATTGCAAAAGTAAGAGAAGTATCTGCGGTTAATTTTCCGGCATATACCGGAACTGACATAAACGCTCGAAATGACAAATCTGCATTGGATAATGCAATAAAGGCATTGGAGAATGCCCGGTCAACGTTGGATAACGAAAAGAACGAGCGAGAAGCATTAAAACTAAAATCTCAAATACTAATGAAGGGTTAAGGTGATAAATAATGAAAGATAAACTAAAGAAATTACTTGCTACTAAAGAAGCGAGAAAAGCAGAACTTGGCACAAAGGCAAATGCTACTGAGGATGTAAAGGAATTACGTAGCATTAATACAGAGTTAGATGCTTTAAATACTGAAATCATAGAACTTCGTAGCATGATTGACGCTATTCCTGATGAACAACAGGGTTCTGGAGAAGGAGAACAAAGAGGACAACAAGGTCAGGGTCAAGGAGAACAAAGGCAAACTCCTCCAGGTCAATTTAATCCAATGGGTACCTACGGTGTAGGTCAAGGACAACAGCAGAGATCAGAGGAGCCCGAAGACAAGTATGCTACTCTAGAATACCGTAAAGCATTTATGAATTTTGCTAAATCAGGGAAATCGACTCCTGAATTTAGGTCAATGCAACCGGAGTTTAGAGCTGATGCGATGACAACTGCGTCGGAAGTAGCGGCTGTCATCCCTACAACAATCCTCAATGAGATTATCAAAGAAGCAAAAGTATATGGTCAAATATTTAGAAGAATTCGTTCGTTAAACGTCCCTGGTGGTCTTACGATTCCGATTCTGTCTCTTAAACCAACTGCAACAAGAATCACTGAATCTACTCCGTCAGACAAGAAAAAGGTTACGGCCAATACAAGCGTATCCTTTAGCTATTACGGTTTAGAATGCAAGGTGTCTACATCCTTACTTGCTCAAACGGTAACTTTGACAGGCTTCGAGAACACCGTTGTAGATCTTATCGGTGAAGCTATGATTAAGGCGGTTGAGGGTGAAATAATTAGCGGCACAGGTAATGGTGAGTGCTTAGGAATTACTGCAGACACTAGAGTCCCGGCTGCTCAGAAAGTAACATTATCATCAGCTGATTTTGTAACGTGGGACGGATGGAAAAAGAAAGTCTTTTCAAAAATGCCACTTGCTTATAAAGCCGGAGCTACTTTCCTAATGGCTTCTGGAACGTTTGAAGGATACATTGACGGCATGGTTGATGCCAATGGACAACCAGTAGGTCGTATTAACTATGGGATTACAGAAGGACCTCAAGAAAGGTTTGGCGGTAAAGAAGTAATTCAAGTGGAAGATGACATAATTTCTCCTTACGATGACGCTGCTACTGGAGATGTTGTAGCAATTTACTGTAATTTGAGAAATTACGGTATTAATACAAACTTGCAGATGATGATGTTCCGCTATTTTGATCATGACACCAACGAATGGGTCGATAAAGCTATCTTGATAGCAGATGGAAAACTCATAGATCCAAATGGTGTAGTCATAATCAAAAAAGGTGCTTAGTAAAAGGGGAGATTAAATTCTCCCCATATTTTTAAAATTAAATTAAGGAGGTCAATAAATGTATCCATACAATTTTAAATTCGGACAAACAATACAAACAGACGTTGATGGCGTATCGACTGATCGTGGTTTTATTTCTCATTTTCAGGTTAGTGCAGCTGGAGCAGCTACTCAAAGTATTACAGGAGTTTTAGCGGCTACCGCGCTGACGGCTGCAGAACAAGATATTGCAGCGGGCATCACAAATCCGCCAGCACCGAGAAATATCAAAATTAAAGCTAATGCAGCAACTGTAACTGGCAATGTTGTAATTACCGGCACGAATTATGCAGATACAGTAATAACTGAAACAATCGCCTTAAACGGGACGGCTGAGGTGTTAGGTAACAAATCTTTTAAAACAGTAACTAATATTCATCTTCCGGTTGAAATTAACGTAGGCACCGACACCGTATCTGTCGGGTTTGGGAATAAGCTTGGTTTGCCTTATAAGTTGAGTTTAAATACTATTTTGTCAGCATATCGAGATGGTACATTAGAAAGCACTGCCCCGACTGTAGCGGTTAGTGCTACTGCGATTGAGTCTAATACTGTATCGTTAAACAGCGCATTGAACGGCACTGCAATTGATGTATTTCTGATAGTTTAGGCGGCGGTCTAAATGACTAATGAAGAATTATTAATTGAGTGTAAGAAAAGTTTAAACATATCACTCGTAAGCACAGCTTTTGATGACGTATTAACTCAAAAGATTCTGGCCGTCAAGTTGTTTATGTCCAACGCCGGGGTTTCGGATGACATTATGATTAATGATTTAGCGGTAGGCTGTATAGTTTTAGGTGTAGCGGATCTTTGGAATGTAGAGAGTGGGGAAGTAAAATATTCTAGTGTTTTTTACACATTTGTTAATCAACTTACTTCTTCAAGCTCGATTGTAACGTTAACAAGTAACCCGGCTGACGGCGCGACAGGTGTAGCCATAACGATTAAGCCTACATTGACATTTAATAAACAGATTGAGAGCCACTCAATTAGGTTAGTAGAGTACGATGAGCCGGATAATGTCGTTAATATCTCAGCAGAGTTGGATGTTACTGTGAAAAAATTAACGATAACCCCGGCGAGCGATTTAAAAGCTGCGACAAAGTATGCAATCGTTATTAACAAAGTTGTGTCTTATGATGGTCCGTCTTTACAACTGAAGATTATTAGCTTTACAACAGCTTAAGGTGGTGTAGAATATGGGGCGTAGAAATGCAGTAATAGGGCTTATTACCACTACGTACAATGATGATACTGATAAATACGTTGATAGCTCACCAAGAGAAGTATTTGCTGAAAAAAAATCTATTCGTCAATCCGAATTTTATCAAGCTCAAGCTACCGGTTTAAGACCAGAATTAACTTTTGTTGTTTGGGCCGACGAATATAATGATGAGCAAAAGTTATCTTTTGAGGGTAATGAGTATAACATTATCCGGACGTTTGAAAAAGACGAAAAAGAAACAGAACTCATTTGTTCGGGTCTTGTCAATAAGGGGGCTTAGTTATGCCGCTACCAAAAAGTGTAACTAAAATAAAAAAAGACGGCATTGAATTTACCTCCAGTGTTGACAGGGTACAGTACACCATCCGGGAATTAATCCGAGCTGCTCAACGAGATACAGCAAAGTTGCTCCGAAAGCGAATGATTGAAAAGCTAAAAAATTTACCAGGAATGAAGCGTAACCGAAGGATATATAAATCAACACAGTACTGGGTGCGTCGTCGTGAAGGTGATATGCAGATCGGGTTTAAACATGATTCGTGGTATGGAGCTAAGAGTGAGTTGGGCACTAGCGGGCAACCAGCTAGAGGCATACTCAGGAATACAGTCTATGAAAACATACCTGAAATACGTAAAATACAAGCTCAATACTTGTCAGCGGTCGAAGATGAACTTAAGGCGATTGCGTTAATCAATGAAGAAGAATATATTAGCCCGGACGGTGAGGAATAATGAGCCAGTTAAAGGATTTATTAAAAGCTTACTTAAGAATTATTCATCCTCGCGTCTATTACGAAAATGCTCCCGAGTCTGCTACCTATCCATATCTTATTTTTGATTTTCCAAACGAATTATCTGACGGCGAGTCGGTAAATGTGGTTGTGGTTGACATTGATGGATGGGATAGACCAGCCGATGGAGATGTTACACTGTTAGAAGCAATAATGGAAGCTGTTAATGGGGATGGTGATGCTGAAAACCCAACAGGATTAAACAAAGAAACGTTGACTGCAGAAAAAATAGCAGTCACTTTTTATTTAGATCGAAAGCTTAACTTAAGGGACGATGACAAGAGAATCAAACGAAGAAAGTATATTTACCAAGCTAGATTATTTGAAAGGAGTTGAATGTAATTGCAAAGAAAGATAACTCAACAGCAATTGGAGAATATCCAAATTGACTATGGAATGCTATACGTAGATTACGGACTAGCGGGAGAACGCAGAGTAGGACCCACCAAAGGTGGCGCAACATTTACCGCAACCGCAACATTAAGAGACATTGAGTTTGATGGCAGAAAAGGTAAGACTAAAGGTTTAGTTGTTGTAGACGAAATTAACGCCATGCTAGCAATAGCGAATATGGATATGTCCATGGATGAATTAGCTTTTGCAATGCCGTGGGCTAACTATACCAACAGTATAGTAACAGCAAAGAGCGCAAACGTGGGTATGGTGCCATCTGTAAGCTTTGTAACTAATGTGGTTATGTTTGCTAAAGTGGTTGGTGGTGGCTATAAGAAAATCACATTGTATAATGCCATGAATACTAGCGTGTTTACCTTGGCGGCAGTACCCAAAGGAGAAGGGACAGTGGGATTAGAAATTAGCGCCCATTGGGATCCAGAGGATGATACAGCTGATTTATTCAAAGTAGAAGACGTGCTGACACTTGGTAGCGATGTTGTTGCACCGACAGTTGTTACAGTTCCAGCTGATGCAGCCACTGACATAGTTGTAACCAGTAACTTGACTGCAACATTCAACGAGGATATTAAACAGGCAGATATTAACTCTAATAACTTCTTACTTATCAAAGTTAGTGACGGTTCAATCGTTGCTGGAAGCTTGACCTACACATTAGGAACCAAGACGGCTGCATTTGACCCAACTAATTCGTTGGACGCTTCAACTGCTTACATCTGGGCAATCTCAAACGTAAGGGATTCCGCTGGCAACAAAATGGTTCCTATTACAGTAAACTTTACAACAGCAGCATAAGGCGGGGTTAATCACCCTGCCCCATTTTTTTATAAGGAGGATTTAAGTTATGTTAACATCAGAGCAAGTTTTTGACATGCTGCCAAATGTAGTTGATATATACGATAAGTTAAACTTAGACGCATATATCAAATCAAAAAGGAAAGAAAATAAGGGTAAAAAAGTTGACGCTACAGAGGTTGGAATTAGTGCCTTTAAACATGTTTTAAAAAATTCTGGAAAAGTAAAAAATGAAGTGTTTCAAATTGTTGCAATAGCCGAAAGTAAATCGGTTGAAGAGGTTAAGGATCAGCCATTTATTAAAACATTTAACACATTGAAAAATGTTTTTTCAGACAAAGAGGCAGTGGATTTTTTCAAACAAGCTATGCCGTCGGTGGGTACGAAGACACCTTAAACCTTCTGCATAGCTATTATGATTTTAGTTATATTCTCAAACTCAAAAAATCTAATCTTACAAGATTGTTAATTAAGGCTTTTGATAAAAAGCAGGAAAAGAGGCTTTGGGATATCTGGTCTTTAAAATATCCTCATATGACTCATGAAGATTTTATCAGTTTTGAAGATTTTAAAAAGGAAAGCTTAACGCCAAAATCAACAATAACAGAAAAATCACTTGAAGAAATTGAAGAGGAAATGAACAAAGTAATAACTCGCTATGAGGGGCGGTGAGGTAATTGGAGCTGTTCAAACTTTTTGGCAGCATACTGGTAGATAGTGACGAAGCGAATAAATCAATATCCAAAACTGACAAAAACGCTGAGGGCTTGGGTAAAAAGCTAGGCGACGGTATAAAAACAGCTGCTAAGTGGGGCACTGCCATATTTGCTGGAGCCGCAGTAGCAGGTGGAGCTATGCTAGGGCTAGGCGTTAAAGTTGGTGATATGGCTGATGCAATACTTGACCTTAATTCAATTACAGGTATGAGCACCGATTCAATACAAAAGTGGCGCAAAGCAACCGAAGTTGCCGGGGTAGCTCAAGACGCTATGACAAATGCTTCAGCCAAGTTAACTAAGAGCCTTGATGCTATGTCTGAGGGCTCGAATAAAGGCAATGAAGCTCTGAGCAAACTCGGTTTTAGTTTGCAAGATATCGAAAGTATGTCTGCTGACGAACGAATGGATATTCTAACAGAAGCTTTGGCGGGTGTTGAAGACAAGACCGAACGGGCAAGACTTGGAACAGACCTATTCGGCGGCTCATGGAAGGAAATAGCACCTGTCGTTGATTTAGGTACAGAGGCTATGCAAAAAGCCAAGGATAGCGCCAACATTATCTCAAACGATGATCTAGTAAAAGCTAATGAGTTTCGCATAAAAGTTGCAGATATGAAAGACCAAGTAAGTTTTTTTGCAACTAAAATTGGTATAAGTTTGTTGCCTATGCTAACTGGTTTTTTTGATTGGATACAACAATATATGCCCGAGATACAAGCAGGTTTTAAATTTGTTTTTGATTTTATCGGCGCAGCTATTTCTTTAGCTGTCGAATGGGTTGGAAAACTTATAAGCTGGCTTAAACAATGGCAGAGTGACAACAGCGAAACTCTAGCGAGGATTAAAGATACATTCATGGCATTTTTTGAAGCGGTCTATGGCTTTATTGAAGGTTTTATCCAGCTGGCCATGGCGATCTGGAACAAATACGGCGAAGATATTACCGCTGTATTTAAAGCTATCTGGGATACAATCACTACAATATTAGATGTCGCTATAACCATCATAACAGATATATTCAATATCTTTGCAAAACTTTTCAAGGGTGATTGGGAAGGGCTATGGAATGGTGTTAAGAAGCTATTCTCGGATGTTTGGGACGGCATCGGCAGGATACTCGAAAAAGCTATTGAGTATGTTAAATCCGTTATAAAGTTGTTCGGAAATGTATTGAGCGACATTTGGTCGGGTATATGGAACGGCATCAAAAACGTTTTAAATAAATTGTGGGACGACATGGTTGGCAGGATTAAAGAATCGGTAAACAAAATCAGAGAAATGATCCAAAACGTTTTGGACTTCTTCCAGAGAGCTAAAGACAAAGTAAGCGACTTTGTATCAGGGGCTAAAGAAAAGGTATCAAACTTTTTCGGCGGGGGTGAAGAAGACGCGGATGTAGAAGGGTTAGCTTCGGGTGGTAAAACCCTTACTGCAGGTAGGGTGTTGGTTGGAGAACAAGGTCCTGAATTTCTCGACTTGCCTAGAGGGGCAAAGGTAACACCTCTAGATCACCCATCCTTAGCGCAAGGCGGCATAACTTTTGCCCGCGGAGCGTTTGAGGGAGCTGTCATCATGGACGATTATGGCGTTGATAGACTAATGGATAAAGTCGTTGGCAGAATGAGAGCGTTGGGGGCGAACTAAGTTGAGGCAATATATGATAGACGGTGAATATGTTCGTGTTGCGCCGAACTGGACAATATCAGATAAGATTAACTCTCGCACAACTTTAAGCATAACAGTTGTTGATTTACTTAACCTCGACAAAATCGACAATGGCGATGAAATAAAAATAATCGACAATAGCGAAGAAATATTTGTCGGCGTCGTTCGTAACTTACAGAAAAGAGAGCCTAGCCCTAACGTGCTCGAATATGCAATTAGCGCAGTAGATAATTCAGCTTTAGCTGATAAGCGAATTATAGCTAAAGTCTACACAGCCCAAACTGCAGGCTACATAGTTAGAGACATCATTGCTGAAAAACTTGGTGAAGAGGGCGTAATAGAAGGCGTCATCCAAGATGGTCCATTAATCAAAAAAGCCGTATTCAATTATAAGAAATGTTCGGAGGCTTTGGACTATCTGAAAAAGGTAACAGGCTACAACTGGACAATAGACAAAGATAAAAAGCTAAACTTTTTTGACCGCAGCACTAACTTAGCTCCCTTCACTTTGGATGACTCAGTTCAACATTCTAACTTTGTTCAAGATTCTGCAATGGACCAATATCGCAACACTCAATACACTCGAGGTGGGAAAGGCAAGACAGCATCTCAAACTAACGAAACTCCAACTCCTAAACCGGATGGCGAGTCCAGAAATTTTGTGTTGAGGTTTCCGATTGCTGAAAAACCTGTTATCGAAGTCAATCTTGGTGGGTTAGGATGGATTACAATAGGCCCTGCCGATATTGGCGTCAATGGGCTAGATAAAAACAAGAAATGGTACTTTAGCTTTGGTAGTCAAATAATCACTCAAGATAGCGCAGAAACTGCCTTAGATTCTGTGAATAGCGATGCAGTAAGGATGACGTATACAGGACTTAGGAACCTATTCGTCAAGATAGACGACCCTGTAGAGATAAACGCTAGGAGAGAAGCAGAAACAGGCACTAGCGGGATATATGAAAGCCTAGCGATAGAAACGTCTATTGACGAATCAGACCAAGCGATACAGTTTGCAGAAGGTTTAATTGAGACATACGGAGAGATAAAAGACAGCATCACATTTAACACGAATGTTAGCGACTTAAAAGCTGGTCAGTTATTACCAGTACAAAAGCCGCTTTATGGCATAAACGACGACTTTTTAATTGAGTCAGTGACGATTAGACCTGATGGCAACCTTATCTTATATTCGGTGAAGGCTCTCGACGGAGCTTCTATCGGCGGATGGGAAGAGTTTTTCAAGGAGCTACTAAAAGGCAATAGAGACTTTGTTATAGCTGAAAACGAGGTATTAATCTTACTACAGACACAATCAGAATCAGAAGGCTATCAAGGAAGCTATGATATTAAAGTTGTAGAAAGTGACTATCCCGCAGAGGATGCTTATCCTGCAGAAGATAGTTTCCCTGGTACAATCACAAGCGAGGTGACGATTAATGATTAATGAGTTTGGTTGGCAGGGGTTAATCGAGATACTTGTAAACGGTAAATTCGACGCAATAATTTATAACAGAGTAATGGATGAGGCTCTTGATCAGTTAGCTAAATCGTTGATGGGTATAGCACCAGACATTGAGATTAAATATTTAGCAGTAGGCACAAGTAATACAGCGGTTACCAATACCCAAACTCAATTAGTAGCTGAGATATTTAGGACGCCAATCACCGTACCAGCGTCAAGGACTAGCGTCGGCGTAATACAAAACGAATTTGTTGTTTTGGACAGCGAAGCAGTAGCACAGATTGAAGAAATAGGCATATTTGGTGGCAGTACAGCAACGGCAGTGGCAGACACAGGTATATTAATTAGCCGTGTTTTGTGGAGCAAGAACAAATCAAACAGCGAAGAGATAAGCTTTAAACGAATCGATAAGGTGGTGAGAGGTTAATGTCGCTGATAAGCTATATAAAAACACTTTGGCAAAATGGAGTATCTCCGGCTTTGAATGATACTAATCTTAATAAAATAGAGCAAGGCATATATGATGTTACTGAGCAAGTTATTGCACATGAGGCTGATGTTACGAATCCGCATGGAGTCACAGTAGCTCAAATTGGGGCGTCAAATGCAATCTATACAGGTTCACCTGCCGTTGACCCAAACACTACTCAAACAGCTTATATGTTAACCAACCACGCTAATTCCCCGAACAGTGGGGGGGTGTACTGGCACATTCGTACGTTTTTCTACTCGACCCTAACCGGAAACAGAGCACAGATGGCGATTAGATACAACGGCACAATCGACGAAATGTATTTCCGCTCGTACTTCAGCACCACATGGACAACGTGGAAGAGAGTTTGGCACGCAGGCAACTTAAACCTTCTCGGCGGCAATCAAGCAGTAGTCGAGCATAGCGCATTACTATCGCAGATAGACACACGCTCAGCCAACGTCACTAGAGCTGGAGATGGCAAAGTAAGCTCTTTAACAGTCAAAGACGGCGCAACGACAGTTAGTTCCACGAGCTACGCCAGAAACGCCACAACAGGCTTGATCGAAACAATAACAGAGACGGTCAACGGAAAGAACATCACGACGACGATTAATCGTGATGTGGACGGTAAATTTTTGAATACGACTAAAACAGTAGTATAAAGGAGGGTTAATATGAGCGAAATTTATAATTTGATCCCGATTATAGAGGATATTAAAGGTGGTACTGATTGGAGTAAATATGCAATACAAACAGTGAATATATATCAAACCTCGTTATCAATTTTAAGGAACACAAAAACTGTAGATTTGATATCGTTAACGGGAGAAAAATCCTTTGTGACTAATATTCAAATAACTTTCGTTGGGAATTATAACCCTTTTATTGGATACGAGATAGAGACAGACGGAATAATAAAAGATCTACATTCGGTTGCTAGCGAATACGTGTACCGCTCTTTAAAAGTTGGAGGAACAAAACATTCATCTAATGATTCAGTGAACGATAGTAATATATCGTTACTAGACCTTAGTATTTTAATTCCTTTTAGTAGTTCTTTTAAACTAAGAATGAAAAATGTAAACTCTTTAAACGATGATACAATATCGTTCGTGATCAATATTACTTATTTAATACCACAATAAAGGAGGTTTTAGGTTTGCTGTATCAAATCGGAGATTTCGTTTTTAAACAAACTCAAAAAAATAAAATAACAGAAGACATTATCTATTCTCCTTATTATCAAACTAAAGTTTTAACAGATAAGATTGATAATATTTTAATCGCTGATGGAATAGACATTATGACAATAACTATCGAAGTGTACGACTACCAAAACATATTCCAAGACACATGGAACGGCATTATCACTTTAGACATCGAAGGCGTTACTAAGGACTTAGATGTCGTAAATGGGATTGCTTCAACTACTTTCAAAACATCAGTTGTAGACGCTTATTTAGTTAAGACAGTTAAAAAAAATTTCGGAAATACTGAAATTGAGGTGATTGCACAGTGAAAAAGCATGATGTAAATGTCACCGAAAATGGTTTTGAAGTAAAGCCATCTAAAGAATATCTAGATAAACAGTCTAGGGAGCAACGGATTGCTGATTTAAAGGCTAACCCCAAAGCCAATCCATCTAACAAAGATATACAGCAATTGCTTATAGATACAAACGACAGGCTTGGCGAAATTTATGAGTTGCTGAAAAAGTAGTACGTATGAGGATATTTTTACGAACTAACACCAAGTAGGTGTTTTTTTATTTTTTCGAAAGTAGGTGATAGAGTTGCCTGAGAATGCACTAGATACATACTTAACGGTCGGCGCAGGAGGATTAGCGGTGTTGGTGCTAGTTTGGCTCGTAGTTTATTACACCAAAAAAATTGGACCTCGGCTTGAAAAGCTAGAATCATCTAACGAGATCCAGAACGAGGTGATAAGAAATAACACAGACGCGATTAAAGAGGTAAGCCGGAGCAATGACAACGTGGCTACAGCCTTATCTAACATCAACGAAACGAACAAGGCTCTAGTAAAACTTGTGACAGGACACAACGAAGACAACAGGCAGATAAAAGATATTTTAATCGAACTTAAAGCAAGAAGAGGGTGAGAAAATTGAATCAAAAAGAAGTAATACAATTGTTAATGAGATATAGAATATCATCGCCATACGGCGAACGAATCCGGAACGGCGTAAAAGAGTTTCACCGGGGCGCTGATTTTGCCCTGCCCGAAGGGAATCCGCTTTACTCTATCACTGAAGGGTTTGTAAAAAGGCGAGACTTCGACTCCAAGGGTGGGTATTTTATCGTAATAGGGGACAAGGGAACAAGCTACGAATGGGGCTTTAAAGAGACCAAATTTTTGCATATGAAGCAGCAATCCGCTCTAGCGATAGGCGAGCAAGTCAAAGTAGGGCAGTTTATCGGATATAGCGGGAATACAGGAAGTTCAACCGGAGCACACTTGCATCTGGAACGGTGGGAAGATGAAGAGCACGTTGACCCGATTGTTTGGATGCAATCACTAATCAGAGAGGAGGAAAAGGGAATGTTTAAGGATGTTTACAGTAAAGCGTGGTACGCGAAAGTTGTCGAGAAAGCTGTGAAATATGGGCTAATGGCGGGCAAAAAGCTTGAAGACGGACAAATAGTGTTTGACCCAAGCGGTTACGTCACTAGAGCTGAAATGGCAGCTGTCACAGTCAGAAACTACGAAGCGACTAACGAGGATTTTGTCGAGATAATCAACAACGTGTTACCGGCAGTCGTGCAGATTAACCTCCCGACCAGCCTAGGTTCGGGGACGGTGATACATCCCGACGGCTACATCCTAACAAACGCACATGTGGTAGACAGCGCTTTGACTGTTATAGTTTATTCGCCAGATCAACTTTTCGACGGTGTCAACAAAGCAACAGGCAAGGTGATAGCAGTTAACAAAACGGCAGACTTAGCTATAGTTAAGATCGATGTAGCTGAGCCTTTAGCGACGCTCAAGTTATCTGCTAATAAGACTGTTCAGAGCACAAAAGTACTAGCTATCGGCTCCCCAATTGGGTTTATGCGTTCAACAACTGAGGGCGTCGTATCCGGCTATCGAAACTTTAACGATTACGAGTATCTACAAACCGAGGCTGAGATCAATCCCGGCAATAGCGGCGGAGCTTTAGTTAATCTTCAGGGCGAGTTGATCGGCGTCCCGACGATGAAATATGACCAGTACGAGGGGTTGAGTTTTGCAATCACATCCGCCGAGGTCAGGGAGTTTATCGCTAAAGCGGTAGAGGCGGGAGATCTGCCAAAAGAATTATTAAATCTATAGTAAAAGGAGAGGATTAAATTGGACACAATATTAAACCTTATAAACGATTGGCTCGGATTAGTACTTATCATCGTAAGTGCTATTTTTTATGTCATCTTTAACTACCAAGATGCTAAAAAGTGGGCGAAAGTCTGGATTTTCGAAGCTGAACGCCGAGCTCGTAAGCAGTGGATTGAGCAAGACGGCGAGGTTAAGAAAGCATACGTTATTGAGCAGTATCATATTTTGCCAGCGCGAGTTAAAAGCATATTGATCATATTAGCGCCGATATTCCGGTTTAAAAATGGGCAGGATTTATGGGCTTGGCTTGTGCAGCGAGTCTTTGATTGGATAAAGAAAAAGGTAGCTGCAGCTTAATATATACAAAAACAAACCCCCCTGGCCTTAATCGGTTGGGGGGTTTTTAAAAAATACTTAAAAAGAAAACCCCGCATTTAGCAGGGTTAATTTTAACTATCTACTAGTAAACATATGAGTGGTTTAAATTTTCCCTGTACTCGTTCGAAACTTTATACGCAGTTACGACATACTCAATAGGGGAACCATCATAATCATAGGGGTTATGATACCATATTTCATAAACCAAGTCGTTGGCACATATGCTACTACACTTGTGTCCTTCACTGTTTAAGTCGTCTTCATACGCAAAGACGTTGAACAGTGCATTTCCCCAATCAGAGACAAAAGGTTTTACTAGTAATTCCCCTATTGCAAAATCCTCGTTTTCGGGTACTGTAAATTTGAGAACTTGCACTCTACCCTTTTTCTTTAGCTCGTACTCCTGAATTGCTTTCCTTATATCACTATAACTTAGTCCTAGCTGTTTATGTGCCCAATCGTCCCAAATCTCACGATTTTCATGAGCACCAAAAAGCCCTGCATAGCACTCTATTACTTTTTTTAAGTCTTCGTTTGGCTCAGTTACCCGGAAAACACCCATCGTTCCGCCACTTTGAACGCATTTGAATTCCCAACACTCAATTCCTTCCGACGATGTATATTTTGAAGCTTTATAAGTCGGCAATATAATTTGTGCGATTTCATCCATTTCAATTCCTCCTTCATTTTTTTGGTTAAAGACTCATCGGACTACCGAACGGCGGATAATTATCAATTCCGTTGACGTGCGGACTATCAACAAAATCAATGCGCTCTGGTAGATTGTCGTAAAATGTGTGGCACTCCTTTTCAGTGCCGGAAAAATAAACTTTCTGATATCGGTTGAGGGTAGTAGGTTCGACATCTACAACAGCTACCACAAACTGATTCGCAACTGCAACATATTCATAGTCAGACACTTTTGCTAAAACAGGATAAATTTTTACCTCTTCAAATCCATGCGAAGTTTTTGCTTGTTTTTTCATTTCTGTCATCCTTTCTTTTTTTAAAGATTCTCTAAGCCTCATATCCTCTTTATCAGTAACATAATATTGTTTCTTTTTTCTACCTGTGGAAGGTCTTCCGGCTCCTTCTCTTTTGCCTCCCCAGATTGGTTCGTTCTGGCAATCTCGATTGTAGTTGACCAGAGAGCAAGTGGCGCAGTCACCGTCGTTTTGGGTGCAGTAAGGTTTCATTGTGTCAACTCCAACTCCTTGATTATTTTGTTCTGCAATCTCTTCCAGTCTTTTAAATAGTTTTCGTTGTGTCCTTGAAGGTGGTTTTGTGCCGCTCTGTATGCTCGTAGAGCTTCTTTTCCTTTTAACTTATCTCCTGCTGCTTCATAATACTTAGATTGTTCACTCATTTTTTTATTCCTCCTGAGTTTTATTTTACTGGGATTAAGGCTCCCAGTTAGCCTTTTTAATTACTACCGCTTACCATACAGGCAACTCTGAAAGTAGGTAATGATATTGCCCGTCGTTCACAAACTGTTCTAGCAAGTTAATGCCTGTTAAGTCTTCGGGTTGTCTTACGACCTTGAAAAGGATGTTGATCTCTAATTCTTGTGCCGCCTCGTATCTATGGTGTCCGTCGGCTAGTAGGTATAAGTCGTCGATACCTATTTCGTAAACCGGTAATTCGATTTCTGTGATATTTTGCTCTTTTATCCAGTTAATTTTTTCTTGGACTATATCCTCGCTACGGTGGTGTTGGCTAGTTATTACTTGATTAATGTTTATCATTTGTGTTGCCTCCTCGTTTCTTTATCTTGATTTAAGTATACCACAATCAAAAAAAGAAGTCAACATGATTTTAGGTTATCTAAATCAAAAATATAAACTTTTTTTTAAAAAATACAACCTCCCGTCCAATTTGGAAAGAAGGCTGTTTATAACGCTACTTTACAACAACTTTTTCAAACTCCTTTTCAAACCATTCGCGGCGGTTGAGCTGACCGGACGGTATTTTTAAATGTAAATCACCCGGCAAGCTACTCGGGTATTTAACCTCAAAGCTCACTCCGTTCCTGTTTCTTAAGTTCAATTCGTCAACTATCCTTATTTGCGAAATTGTTTTTCTTTTCGGCTGTCCGTTTTCCGTTCGATTAGGAGCCGTCTCAATGCTTGCTCCGCGCTCTAACATCGCTTTAGCGTGAATCAATTTGATGTCGTGGAAAGCGTCGACTATATTCTCGTACCAATTGTAGTTCGTTGCGTCAACAGCCTCTGCTAGAAGCATCGTCTCATATCTCGTGAACAGGGCAGTAGTGATGACTTGATATGTAGATAGCTTGACGTTGTTAAAGTCTGTATCACCGCTTTTAATTTTCTCCCAAGCCCTTTGGGTAATCCCGATAGTTTGATAAAAAGCACGCTCACTTTTAAATTGACGATTTACCTCGTGAAGTATCATTTCAAGTTTTTTATCCATTTTTCATATTCCTCCTTATTTTTTTTAGCAAGCTAGCAAGTACTCGATTAAACTGCTTGCTTGATGTTTGCTGATGTTCTCGCGAACGTCATTGAAGAACCAGTTGCGGTCATTTGAGTTTTTTTAGCTGTTTTTATTTGTTTTCCATACAGCACCCACGCTCTTTTCATGCCCACTGCGATGTAGTCAGAAGCTTTACCTACACCTACTTCTTTAGCGATACCTCTTGCAAAATGCCACGCTTTCTTCATTAACTGTGATCTTGTCATTTTCTTCAACTTCCTTTCTTATATACTTTAGTTATTTACTTTATGTTTATATTATATACCATAGTATATAATAAGTCAAATCTTTTTTAAAGTTTTTTAAAACATTTTTACCGCCCCTAATCAAAGGGCGGTATTTTTCCCTACTTCCTAATCCATATCTCCTTGATTGGGATTTGTAACTATTATTTTATAAAAAATCGTAAAACAAGTTCTATTTCTGCCCATCCCCACATATGCTGTTAGCAAAGCAACAGCTCAATAGCCAAAGTCTAGCCTTCTGCCGATAAAATGGTAGGAGGCTTTTTTATTTGCAAAAGACCAGAGATACAAATACCTTAATCTCTTTATTTGCAAGGCTTAGAAGCCAATTTAGAGCGTTGTTTTTTGAGGTGTTTTATCTAATTTTCCGGGCTATCGCAGGATCTGATAAAAGTAGTCAAATTCCGATGAAGGATTCGACAAACGTCATCTTGAATTAAAATATCGAGGTGATAATTGTGGAAAATAGGCTTGAGGAAATATTAAAGGAGCAGGGTAGATTGAATTATTGGCTAGCAGATAAAGCCGATATTCATAGAAATACGATTACCAGAATTATTAAAGGATCATATACTCCCGGGCTTGATGTAGCGCATAGAATTGCAAAAGCATTAAATTTATCCATCTACGACATTTGGAATCTTAAATGATTCCTTTTTATTTTATCAATGCACACAATAAGAGTCATATTTTCACCACATAGGCATATAACTAATATTACATAGGTATTACCAAAAGGGTTGCTAAGCTTGTTTAATGTTACCAGTGTAATACCGATTTAAAGATTATGATTAAATCATTAAATCAAATTCGAAAGGAGGATTAAATTATGTTGATTTTAGGCATTGATGCTGGGAATGAAAACGGAAAAACTATAGGGAAGTACGGAGAGGATATATTTAAAACAGCTCTAAGTGAGTTTAACGAAAGCTCAGAAGAAAAGTTTGGCAATGACGATATGGTGATCGAGTATAAAGGAGAGAAATATTTTGGAGGAACTGTAGCTAAATTCGATGGCGAATTTGCCGGCTCAATCATGGGAGGAACCAAAGCTCATAACGATACTGTAATTAGATCTGTAACCGCAATTCATCGTTACCTAATAAAGTATAATTTGTACGAAAACGAATTCAAAGTTGTTGTTGGTCAACCGATAGATTTTCATACAGAAGTAGAAAAGCAAAAGATAATCTCGATGTTAGAAAAACAACACACCGTTACAATTCACGGTATTAAAAGAACGTTTCTAATTTCAAAAGTTTTAGTAAGTAAAGAAACGCCGTTTTGGGCGGAACCGGAATTGGGTTTAGTAAGACACATTGACCCCGGGAGCGGCACTACGAACCTTTCCACATTTCTAGATAAAAAGTTTATATCTAAAGATTCACGAACTCTCCCGTATGGGATGGACTCAACGAAAAGTAAAGACCGCAAAGCTATGGCGAGATCAATAATCGCTGAAACATCTAAAAAGTGGGGGAAAGATGATAAGATCAAAATCGCCGGCGGTGGTTATATTGAGTTATATAATCATATTAAGGAGTTTTACCCTAACACAACAATGTTAAAGCCGAAAATAAGGCTAATCAAAGAAGTTTTAAAAGAACTAGACCCAATTTATGCGAATGCAGTTTCTTTCTACAACATCGGAATTAGGATGTTCAAAAATGAGTAATAGGTATATCAGGCCGGTATCGTTTAATCTTGACGACCCTTACGAAGTTAAACTTAATATCCATGCGAACAAATATGAAAGCTTTTCAGTTTATGTAAAGCGGCTGATTCAAAGGGACATGGAAGGAGGGTTAGTCCAACAAGATTTTACTCAACACGAAGTATCCTTGGCGGAGGATGACCAAGGATACATTGAAGGATTAATTTAACCAACCAAAACATTAACTAATAAACCAATAGCTCCGCCGACAAGACCGCCAACCAAGAAGATCATTAAAAATCACGCTCCTTTTTTATCTCTATTATGCACCGTTTAGGGTGATTTTATACCTCAGAAAGGGTGAAAAAAATGTTTAAGCCGGAAGTATTAGATTGGAATGATTTTTTTAAAGATAATCCGTCTCCAGAGCAAAAAAAAATAATTACTACTTTGCAGTTAGGATTGCCGATTTTTTTAGTGACTATCCCGAAATCCGTATTAGCTGCTGATTCAACTTTTAGCAGCATATGGCCAGACGTTATCCGAGTTATTGACTGGCTCGACATCGGGATAATCGCTTTCGCTGGAGTAACTTGGATGTTCGGCAACCGAACTAAAGGGATTGAGTTCTTGATCGGCAGCTCGGTTGGGTATTTAATCGCTCGTCATGCGATGGAAATAAACGCATGGTTAAAAAGCATATAGGGAGGTGGTCAGCTTGAAAATAATATTAAGCGCTCCAAACGTTGATTCTATATTGTCTAATTATAACTCTCCTCAACAAAAACAAGCCCAATGGATATGGGATAGGATAGTGGACGGCGCAGACATAACTGGTGATTTTCTTGCCGAAAAGATAGGCCAAGGAATTGTTTATCTCGGGCACCAAACTATAGAGCTTCTGAATTATTATTCGTCTGAGATAATAACAACCGGAATAGTTTTTACCAGCGTTGGCGTAATGCTGGCGCCGATGTGGGGGGACAATAGTGGAAAGTGGCTAGGGCGCACCGTAGCTGTGTTTTTCCTCGGAACCGTTTGGAGGATAATAATATGAAGTTTGTTAGAACGGCTGAACCGAAAATGGGGGTATTAAAGATAATTCCGCATCATTCTGTCTTGAATTCTTCATCGCGCAAATTCCAACAATCAATTTTCGAATTATTTTCAGTACCTAATCCTAAGTACCCTTGGCAACATAAAGATGGTCTATATATTGCTTCAAAGCCTAATCCCCGACTTTGGTGGATTATCAAGATGTCGGCAGAGGAAATAGAAAAGAAGATTGAGTTTTTTGTAGCTATGCCGGAAGAATTTATTGAATCATTTAAGATTAAACTCAATAACCATGAGCAATGGCGAAGATCAACAATTGAAGAGGTTCCTGAAGGTGAATTTGAATTCCCAGAGCATGATGAAAATACTGAACTTTATAAACTAAAATATACCCGACATGATATGTTCTCGATGAAATTCGACTATACTCAGCAAACAACACCGACTCGGGACTTATTGAGCGTATCTAATGAGCTAAAAGCCGGTGAATCAGTTGATTTCTTTATGAGCACGGAGCCGACCAATCGGAATAAGTGGAAAAAGCTTGCTGATTATGCTTGGGGGCAATGGGAAAAAGGCGGCGTCCCTTATCGTAAAGGAATAGACCCAACTAGACTGTTTTACAACTTCGCACAATTAATAAATTTTATCTTCTTGGAAATAAGAGACCTTTTGCAAGATACTATCTCAGCGATTGAGAGTGCGTTTTTCCATAAAAATCAATCAGGCGAAAGACAAAGAGCGCAACAAGAAAAAGCAATAAATCCGGAAAGGGCTGCCCTTTTGGTGAATGGCGATTTATCCAACCAGACTAAAAAAAAGAGGAACTTACCAGTATTTAAAACTAATATTCGTTACGTTATCAAAGCCCAAGACCCAATACGACGCAGTATTTTATCTAAGTCAGTTGACAATGCCTTTGAGGAGCTCTCCGGAGACAATAAGTTGAAGTCTGTAAAAGTAAACATAAACGCCCGAAGAGAGCTGGATGAACTGAAAAAATGGCTCATAAAAGATTGGGACGAAAACTTAATGTCTACTGAGGAACTAGGGAAAATTCAACAATTACCTACGAGGGAGCTACAGGAAGAATTTAAAGAACATCTTCAGTCTAATCAAAAGATTGAGATAGATATTCCAAAGCAATTCCTAGATGGTTCAGGAATCTATATGGGTACCTCGGAGGTAAAGGGACAGAATCATAATATCTATTGGTCTACTGCCGACAAGGATATGCTATTTACCCCTAGAGCGCTTATTGGCTCCCCAAGGATGGGCAAGGATATGGCCGCCGTAAATATGATTGTCGAAGCTAATCGTAGGCATGGAATAGGAGCCATCATCCCGGATGTTATCGACGAGAGGAAAGGACATAGAGGTATGGCTGACGCTTTACGAGACCATTTGCCGGCTGAAAATATAATCGACATTAATCTAGGAGATTTTGACTGGCCTGTATATATCGGGTTGAATGGTTTATCAAAAGGGAAAGATGAAAGAATCGTCAGCAACCGGATAGCCCAAGAGTTAACTAATTTTCTGATGGGTGACGATATCGAAAACCATCAAACCCGGGAATATCTTAGGGAGTTTGCAAAAGCCGCTAACGGTGATCTGATTGATATTAAACTTATGTGCACATCTGATAAATTTAGAGAGGGGAAAATCAAAGAACTAAAAGTAAAAAACAGGGACACTCTTGTATTAGAAAATTTTCATTCGATGTCTGAAGCTAGAAAAAGCCAAATTGCAAATCCAATCATTGTTCGCCTTGGCGAACTGCTCGGCGATGAATTCTTAAAACCGATATTCGGGCAAAGACCTAATCCGGAAGTTAGCTTCGAAAAGTGGATTAAGCAGGGGAAAGTTGTGATTATTCGCATTCCTAATCGAGACCTAGGGGAGATAGCGGTAAAAATGATTGTCTACTGGATAGTCCTAGTAACTTTTCTAACGCGTTTATCAATGTCCGGAGAGGATAAAGGATTGTTTTTGGTTTTAAATGAGCCTCATCAATTTTTAAGCAAGGGGCTGATACACTTTAGCAAGAGGTTGTTAGCTGAGGGTCCAAAATATCAAATGACGCCGATTTTTCTCTTTCATAACTTTGCCCAGCTGCCAAATGATTTTGTACAGATACTACTTTCAGCTTCGCTTAACTGGCATATTTTCAAAAATACTAACGACGAAGTTTACAAGAGGCTTGATCCTTATATCTCGCCGACGTTTACGCCTGAGACGGCTATGGCGGCTACAAAGCGATATCATTTCATCGCATCTTGGTTAGATGCAAGCGGAGAATACCAGCAGCCGTTTATGATGCAGGCTCCTAACTTAGTTAATGAGAGGTATGAGACTTTAGACAATTCATTTTTAACTAAGAGGCATTCAAGACGGTACGGAAGGAATATTGATGTTGTATTGAAGGATATCCAAGAAAGACAAAGGATTATTTATCAAACAGCTTAAAAAAGGAGGGAATTAAATAAAAAAAGGATTTTCATATTTTTTGAAGAAAGCTAAATAAGAAAATAATAACAATTTAAGGGAGAGGTTTAACGATGGAAGTTAATGTTAATGTAACGAGTCAGCATCAAGTCGTAACGGAGAGTAAATCATATTTTGATGGAGGATTACTGCAATATGTCGGATGGTCGATTCTAGGTTTTATCGTTACTTCAATATCACTCGGATTATTATATCCGTGGGCTGCTGTGATGATCATGAACTGGAGAGTTAAACATACAGTGATTAATGGTAGGCGCCTTCGGTTTGACGGTACGGCAATGCAGTTGTTTGGAAACTATATAAAGTGGTGGTTGTTAACTGTTATCACCTTAGGGATTTATAGTTTCTGGTTATTTATCGCCATCGAGAAGTGGAAAGTCAAACATACTCACTTTGAGTAATTAAGCGAGCCTGGTCTAAGCTGACTGGGCTTTTTATATTGCCCGCCATTTGCCCGACTTCATCCGAAAAGATATGATATATTATGAAAAGTATAATTTTAAAAATAGCGTAATATCAAGGGTTTTAATGTCGTATGAAATGAAATAAAAACAAAAAATAATCAAGTTCGAGATGGAAGGTAGTATCGGGTAGTTGTAGAATAAGTCTACCAAGAGTTAAACATTATTAACTTTCTTGATACCGGTAAGGTGCTAATCGGTGAAAAATGTATAAATCCACTTGAATCCGTAAAAATTTTTGCGGATTCTTTTTTTTATTTTGCTGTTGGTATATATGTAAACTTCCCGGGTGCTTATTTAATTCTCTTGAATATTAGCTCTTCATGCCTAGATACTTGTGCTTCTATCCTATCTAATTTTTCTGAATTAAGTTTATAGCCGTCGAATAGAGCTCCTAATTTCTGTCCATGGTCGATTTCAATATGTGATAATCTATTCCCTAACTCCTCAAAACCCTTATGCAT
>Ga0209346_1000396_pt1 | contig 41400 bp, 68 predicted proteins | sample AutmiccommunBRH9_FD_187381 | JGI IMG/M metagenome (GOLD analysis project Ga0209346, IMG submission 187381) | Deep subsurface microbial communities from Mt. Terri, Switzerland - Autotrophic microbial communities BRH/9 (SPAdes) (version 2) | ecosystem: Environmental > Aquatic > Deep subsurface >...
CGTCGCGATTCATCAGGCGGGATCAGGGATATTGACGACAAGCGCCGATGTCATTGAAAGAGGGTTGCCGCTGGTCACAGCCTGCGATGCTGGCACAGCCACGGTGAAAAGCAAGGCGCTGCTGTTTGCATCGACAAACGCCCAATGGGTCGCGGTGCCTGTAGCGGTAATCGTGCCATCGGTAAAGGTCGCGATAGATACGCTGCGCCCGCTCACAGCGCCATTGGCCTGAGCGCCGACCGTAGGGGCCGCTTTGTTGCCAAGCGTGACCGCAGCCACCCCCGCAAAGTTGGCAGGCTCAGATGAGCACAGATGCAGAATAGGTGTCACCGCATCGCGGATAACCTGCAATGCGGCATCGAGAACGGTGTCAGAGATGAAGGCCATGTTGTGATCTCCTATGATCGTGGTTATGGGTTTGTGGTTAAAGTCAGGCGGGCGCGCCGCCGATCAGATCGAGTACGGTTTGGCCGTCATAGCCCTGCCCCGCCGCAGCGATGCAGGTGGTGAGTCCCAGCGTGGCTGTGAGCGTCCATGATCCGGTCGTATCGTTGGCCCACATTTGCCAGATCGCGCCGCGCTGCGCGTCTGTGTGGTCGTCAACAACGGCCTCGCCATAGCGACCCATCAATGATGCCATGATGTAGGGCGCCGGGCCACACTGGACCTGTTGCGCGGCGGCGGGCGATGCCAGCATGAGGCAGAGGGCAAGGGGGCGGATCATCGCTTGATCCGATCAACGCCAAGCACCCCGAAGATGCTGAGAACGATCAGCCCCGCCCACTCATCGAGAGGCGCAGGGAGCGCCGCTATAGACCACGGCTGAGGATAGACGCACCCGGTGCACCAAAGCACGCTGTAGACCAGCACAGCGGCCCACCAAGCGGCTAAGGGCGCGGCGAAGGCCAGCATCAGCCAGAAGCCACCAGAGCGCATCCAGTCGCCGCGCGTGCGGTAGTGTTCGCGGATAATGTCGCTCTTGATCTTTTCGCGGTCAGTCTGCGCCTCAATCTTGTTGTCAACAGTGCGCAGTATCCGGTCCAGAACTCCGCCGGAGAGCCAGCCGAAAAGCGCGCGGATCACCTCTTGCCCCACTTGGCAAAGAGCGCCGCCACACCGGCACCCGCCACCGCAAGGCCAGCCGCCGCCGCCTCAAGGTCAATCGTGACCGTCTGAGCATTGCCATCGTAGGCAATGCCGGGAACAAGTGCGACGAGCGGCGCAAGGAAATAGAGGATCACGCGGAAATAGACAGGGTTCATGTCCGACCTCCTTTGAACAGATGAATGATGCCCGCGACTATCGCGGCGATGGATTGGCCCCACCCAATGCGGGGCGATGCCTGGGGCTTGGCAGGGCGCATCAAGGCCAGCATTTCACCGCCCCGCATGGTGCGCAGCAGGCCGCGCAGATTGCCCTTTCCGTCCGTTTTCCAGATCGGAATCAAGTTGCCGTTGTGCTCATAATCGCCGGTCTCGAACAGGTGCATTTCAGCTTCGCGCCGTTCACGAATTTCGGGCGGTTTTACCCATCCCATGAAATGCCGCGCCGCGTCCTTGTCGCCCCGGTTGATCGCTTTGGTGAGCTGCGCCCGATGGATGCCTCCCGTGTTGAAATCAAACGACACCAGCGCGTCAAATTCGTGTTGTTTGAGCGGCACCTTGATAGCTGCGTTGACCCGCGCCTCGTATTTGCCCAAGTCTTCACGGAACACTTGGACCGCGCGCAGAACAGCCGCGTCAACGTCCGCTGGCATGGCGCTATTCATTTCGCGGGGGTCAAGCCCACCAGCCGCCGCAGTGTGGCCGATTCCGAACGTCCAGACGCCCACGCTGTCCTTGTAAGGGGCCGGGACAACGCCTTCGTGTTCGGCAATCTCAAGGATGCCCTTGTCGGATACTCGCATGCTCACGGCGTTCTCCTATCCAGCATGTTGATCAGGCGGTTTATGTCATTGCGCATACCGCTCACGCTTTCCTCGATCCGGCCAAGCTGGACGGCCTGTGTCCCGGCGTTGCGCTCGACAAACTGCATGCGCCCGTCGAGGTTCTTCATGCCGTTTCGGTTGCTCTCGATGTCCTTGAATGCGACGCTGAGAAACCAAACGCCCGCCGCGAACTGCATCAAAAGTGTGAATATCAACGCCACCGGGACACGCTTATCGAGATGCCATGATTGTGCTTCGTCAGGCATACCGCCTCCTTGTCTGCTCTGTGGTTTTGGGCCTTACGGCCAGTATTCTGGGGTTAGATCGGCGCCCAGAAGCTGATGCCATCGAGGCCGAGATATGCCGCGTTGGCATTGCGAACGATTGTGATCTGACCGTTTGTCTGGATGCGCAGCGCGGTCGTATCGTCCGTTCCGGGCTGGTTCTGCACCGCGTTGACGTTGATTTCCGAAATGGGGCGATACCCAAACGGCAGTGTGGCCAATAGCGTGCCGGTCGTCAGCGTGCCGCTTTTCATCACACCGGACAGGCAAACCAGACCATCCGCTGTGCGACGCGCAGATGGATCGCCGAGCAGACCGCCAAAAACCACCCACGAGTTTTGCAGGCTCAGCACCTCAACGCCCGCCGAACCTGACCACTTAGACCACGCCGATGCTGCATTTCGCCAGTGACGAGTGACGCGCCGAGGGTAGGTGTTCGTGAAGTCGATGAGCGTTTGGCTGGCCACGTTCTCTGAGCTTCTGATGGTCTCGAGGTGGCCACTGAAATCCCATCCATCGCCAGATGACGCGCGCAGGTAGGATACTCCAGTCGGATAGGTGAACACCGTATCAGTTGGCAGTTTTCCCGTGCCCTCTCCGCTCTCGCGGAAAATCAAACGGTTGCGCTGTGTCTCACCATACGGGCGCAGCACGCTTTCGAGCGCGCGGCCCCAGATGTCGTGATCGTAATTAGCTTCGGGATGCACAAGAATAGCATCAAGCGATTTTTCGCCCTGACCCTCTGCCCATCTGCTTTCTGCGTAGGGATCATAGAGGACGCACTCATAGTCCCGCGCGGCCTGATAGTAGATGTTCCTGATTTTCTCCAGCCATAGGTTGTTGCGGTTGTTCTCGTTGTCGGTGATGTTCCCGAGCGCCCCCGGCATGATCAGGATAATGGACAGGTCAGCCGCGCCGCCATATGTGCTGGCCCGGATTTGTGAAAGGCTGGTCCGCATGGTTGTGACCATGTTAGCAAGCTGGTCCGGTATAGTTTCGCCCAGAGATCCGCCCGCGTCATTGGTGCCGAGCTTGATCATCAGAACGTCTTTTTGCTCAGCATACCCATCCAAAATGGTGGCGTAGTTCCGCGAACCCCAACGATCACCCCCAACGGCCTCCGTCAGAACCTCGGAAACCCCGACACCCAGCCCCTCAAGAACCTCAGCCACAAGATTGACCTTGTTCGCCCCGAACGAATTGGTCGCGGTGCTATCGCCTGCGATGACAATTTTTAGCCCGTTGAGGGCTATGATCTTATTCTTGGCCGCGTGCGCGAAATGCCGGAACTGGACCGGCGACAACTCCCACGGGATATTGTGCTGCAAATGCCCGCCCGTCACCTCGGTCACGACTTGACCCGGACCCTCAACAACCCGCCCGAATGTGTTGCGCCCATCTGTCACCAGATAGGTCTTGTCAGCACGGATAAACACGGGCTTGCCGCTGGACTTTGCCGATGCCCAAGCGTCCTGATCGTCGTTCAATCCATCGCCGACCGCGTCGAATTGTTCCAGCGTGACGAAAAGCCCGGTCGGGGTGGACACGTCGCCCCGATCCACCCAAGAGCCGCCGACAACCTCATTGACGCTCAGAACATCACCGGACAGCAGCAGTTCAATCGTGCCATTGGCGGGCGTTGGCGAGGTAAGCGTCGTGACGATCGGTGCCCCTGCCGCGATGGCCGCAAGCTCTGACAGTGCCGCGCTGGCCTCAGCATCGTCTGCAAACCCGGACGCAGCCGCAGCACTTGCCGCTACGACAAGCTGATCCACCACGCTCTGTGCTGCCGCCTGCGCGCTCAACGCGGCCGCCGCTGCCCGGTTATGGGCAACCACCGCGTTTGCACCGGCACTGGACGCACTGGCCGCCGCTGCCGCTGCATCAGCCGCTGCCGCATTTGCCGCCTCGTCTGCCTTTTCATAGATCTCGGTCAGATCGCCGTTGAGGTCGTCAAGCGTAGCAATACCGCTCGTGGGCGTCACTTGGGGTGCAGCCATCGTCTTCTCCTTTTCGGGGGTATGTGAGTGTTAGGCTTTCCAGCGCCCGGAGGCGCGCAGGATGACAACCACGCTGTCAGCGTTGGCGTCTGAGGTGTTGCGATAGGCTGTGATGCCAGTCATCTGACTGACGCCTCGCGCAAGGTGACTGGTGGACATGAGGCGTCTGATCTGAGCAACAGAGGTTGTGGTTTCCGGTGTCATCCGCACGTTTGGCACGGCGTGAAACGCGAGCGGATATGTCCAGGTTGCAGAGGTTGTGCGGTAGGGATCGGCATAAGTGCCCGCCCCCGCCGCCACTATAGAGCCGAGGTCAATCTCGTGAAAGCACTCCAGCCGCCCATCAGGGTATTTGTAATAGGTGCCGTTGGCATTGCTGCCCCTCTCGACCTCGCCAACCCACGCGGCCCCTGTATCGCGATAGAACAGCCCGTCCGCTGTCAGGTAAACGATGCGCCCCACCACACCAGCGGCAGGCAGGCTCGCGACGTTCTCGACGCGCAGATTCAGGATCTGATTGCCGCGCATGTCGATGGGTGTCTGAAATCTCTGCATCAGCTCAGCACCACAGAACCGGCCACCGCCTCGGAGAAGGTCAGCGTGGTTACGTTGTCGGTATGCGCCTCAGCCGGCACGTTCACGATGCCGTCACCGTCGATCACCGATCCCACCAGCGCGCGCCTTCCGAAATTATGCGTGATCACCCATTCGGTCTGTGCCGTGGGCTGCTCGAACACCAACCGCCCGGTCGCAGAACCAGCCGGGGCCGTGACCACATTGGACAAGCCGGGCTCCGATTCCGTCAGCCCCTGCGCCGTGACGCGGATCTGATAGTCAGACCCCGGCACGGCATTGTTGAGAACGCCAGAAAGCGCATTGTCCGGGTCAATCGTGCCGCCGCTGATCCATGCGCCACCGTCCTGCGCATAGCTCCATGAGTAGCTGTCGGGCGCACCCTCAAGCGGCGGCTCGAAAACAAAGGTGATCTGCGTCACGCTGGAATCGCGAGCATTGATCGTCACGGCAGAGGCCACGACATTCTCGGGCGGGTTGACCGCTGGCGGATTGTCCGCGACCGCGCCATCCCGAATTGGGGCCTCTTCGTCGAGCGGATCGTGGGCATAGATCGCCGCACTCGTTTCCCGCAGCGTCATCGGGGTTTCAAAGGCCAAGCGCCCGAACGGGTCTTCAAGGAAATTGGCCGGGGCTGCGGACTCGACGCGATACTCCCGGTTGCGCGCGCCGCCTCCGGTGAAGTTCACGGCCACGGTCGCACCGGGCAACAGGTCAATCGCAGCCGGTGGGAACGTCGCCTCCAATGTCATCTGTGCCGCCGCCCGCCGCGCCTCGATCCGCGCGATCCGCTGCACCTGCGGCCAATAGGGGCACATCGAGACCACGAATTCCTCTGCCTCATCCTGCCCCGGTGTCCAGCCGCGCCCCTCGACCGGCACAACCGGCAGATCACCATCCTCGTATGATTGATCCGGGTCCGGATAGATCGGGCGCAGCGCCTTGGGCACGTCGCGGAAATTGGCCTTGGGCGTCACCGTGATCGGGCGGCCCTGCATTGCCTCGGTCAGCGTGGCCGAGGGGGCATAGTATTTGCCAGAGACATACCCAAGCCGTCCGCCCACGCGGCGAAACTGCCCAGCCCCGGCGCGCGCCATGGGCTGCAACTGATCCATCAGCTCCTGCCGCGACCAGACAATCATGCCGCCCACGCGGTAAGCTGCCTCGAACGATCCATCGCCGCGCTCGCGCAATTCATCCGCCACATCTGCGGCCTCGATAAAGTCATCGAGCCTGATCTCATCGAGGCGATAGGCCGCAACCGGATTAGTCCGCACGGCATCGAGCGCGCAAAGGCCCTGATTGTCGTTATAGAGCCAAGTCGTCGGACCGTCGGGGTCCTGCGCCAGATCACGCGGGTCCCATACCTTGGACCAATCCATTTTCACATCGCACTGGATATCCGGGTAGTTGGGCCACTTGGTGGCTGCGTTCTTGATGTTGCCGCGCACATAGCGAAACCAGAGAATCGTCCAGCCCTTACCTGCGTCCGAAGGCCAGAACTTGGCCGGATCGGTCGAGGTCACGTCGCCGAACTCGGTCATCAACTGGTCGGGCGGCGCAGTCTGATCACCAAGGCCCAGCCAGAAGTTCACAAAGCCGAAGTCCAAAGTCACCCCCGCAAGGGTAGAGGTCGCCGCAAGATCAATCGTCGCCCCCGGACCGGTGAAGTCGAAGAGATCGCCGGTCAGCACCAGTTCCCGGTTGTCGAGCCAGATGGTGATATTCGTGCCCGCAGAGGGCCGGGTTTGCAGCAGGTAGAACCCATACTGGTGTTCATCGCGCACAAAGTCGCCCGGCGCACGCAGGCCCGGCACGCGGGTATGACCATAGACAGTCCGCTTGGCAGGCTGCGACGAAATGCGCTTGGCCTCTTGGCGCACGTCCGAGGGCTTGGTTTGCCCCAAAGCACCAGTTACCAAGCCACCAACAAGGCTGAAAGCGAGGCCTGCGATCAGTTGCGTTGCCGCCGCAGCGATAGCAGTTGCCGTCGCGGTCGTGGCCCCTGCCCCTGCGATGGCAAGGAAGATCGCGCTCTCTAGAAAGCCCATGCCGCCCTCACCTCACTCACAATGCAGTAGCTGTCGCCAGCGGCCTTGCCGACCCATTGACCGCCCTCAAGGGGCAGCACCAGCGCGCGACCATGCTCAAGGCGTGCCAGACCAAGCGCATCAGGCGACCACGCATCCACGCGCCGCATACCCGCCTCAGTGCAGAGCCGGTCCCACATGGGCAGCCACCCACCGGCCCCCAGAATGATCCGCTCCGCGCCTGCGTCGTCGTCATAGGTTCCGCGATACCGGGTCAGCGGATCGACGCCAAAGCGCTCAAGAATGTGATCACAGGCCAGCGTGCAGCAATCCGCCACGCCGCGCACGAACGGCACCCCAAAGAGCGCGTCAGCCTCATCCCATGTCACCATTTGACAGGCCCGCTCCGCCGCGTGGCGGCGGACTCGAAGAGCCGCCCGATAGTATCGCCCGGATAGGCATCGGCTTGGCTTTGCGCCGTGACGATCACATTGGCGCTCGACCGCTGATCCTTGCCGCCGCGCAAGGAAATCTCCAGCCGCCGCGAGGTCCGGTTGTCGATGTCGCGAAAGCCGTCCATCGTGCCCCGGAACATCTCGACCGCCGCGCCGATCAGCACATTGCCCGCCCGCTCGGTCGTGGCCCCGAAATGCACCTTGACCTCGCGCGCCGTGGTATCTGCCGCCAAGACATACTCGTCGTGATCGACGCCCGATTGCTCGAACCACTCGACCTGGTAATCCACCGCAAGCTGGCCCGCGAATTCGGCCAGACCCTCGGTCTCTTCGGGCAACTGCAACTGAAACGCGCTTGCCCCGATCCCGGTATATGTCGTGCCGCCGATCACAAGGTTGCCATAGCCGGTGTGGACATGCGCGGGATCTCCGGGCCAATCCACATCGAGCAGGATCACCGGAAAAAACCCGCCCGCCAGCTCGTCAAGGAAATCGGCATGCAGGCCGCGCAGGTTCACGTCCATGGGTCGAATTCCTCGGATGCGCCGTATTCAGCCGGTAGCACCTCGATCAGATTGAGAGCATAGAACCAGTTGCCGCTCACGGTCTGCTCCGCGCTCGGGAACGGGCCATCCAAGGCGAACACGCGGCTTTCGAAATCGCCGATACTGATCGTGCCAGCTGGCAACGGGCCATTGAGCCGGATCACCGCCACGCCAGAGGCATCGGAGAACGCCTCAGTTACCGCCGTGGCAACCGTGCTTTCGCCATCGGCCTCATAGGACCGGATGAAATCAGAGGGCCGCGCGACACGCCGGTTTGGCGGCAAGCCGGTGACTGTGATGATGTCAAACGATTTGGCGTCTGTGCCGGGCGTGCCGGTGTAGACTGCCGACTGAAACCATTGCAGCGGGCTGCCACCGCTCTCCCAATCCAAGGGTGCGGCCCCATCCACCCAATCAATCGGTGAGTTCCGCAACGCGCCCTGTGTGATATCCCCAAGACGCCAATTAATCGGCGGGCTTTTGACGCGCACCAGATCGACGCCATAGCGCATCTGCTCCGCGAGCATCAGCATATAGCCTGCGCCTGCCCCGTCATTGCCCAAGGCAGACACAACAAACGACGCGCTCACCCGCACCGCACCGAACGCGCTGGAAATTCGCTCGCCGCTGAAGAAGCTGCGCCCCTCTTGCACTTCGCCGCGCTTTTCCCAACGGGCCGCGACATATCGAACGGGGGGAAATGCTATGATTTTCATCGGCGCTGCCCAATCGGAATCTCGCGCGCCTGTTGATAGGTTGCTTTGACCGACTTCTTGACTATTTGCGGCGTTGAACTCGCCACCACCCGCCCCGCCTGATCCCGCACATATGCGCCTAGAGCGCCGGTGCTTTGATCCATGGTGACGGTCACGTCGAGCTTGGTGGCGGCAGACGCGCCGCCCTGCATCATGCGGGCCGTGTCCGCCCCTGACGTGACCCGCGCGGGGCCGCGCACAAGCGTGCCGTTTACAAACTCGTCACGCTTCTCTGCCGCGATGCCGAACTGACCGGCGGGGATCATGCCGCCAGTGTCGAAGAAGCCTGCGAATATCTCGGAAATCCCTGACCCTTTAAAGAGCGAACTGGCAATGCCGCTGATGCCGCTCGACAAAAGCTGCTGACCGAGTTGCTTGAACACATCCCCGATGCTGCCAGCCCCGGTGACGATCCCGGCCACCATGTCGCCGAACTTGTCGGCGGTCTGTTGGCTTTGGTTCTCAAGCGCCTTGAGCGCCTTTTCCGCGTCGGTCAGCCCTTCCGCCGCTTGGGACGCTGCGCCGCCTGATCCGCCCGCATCCTTGAGCTTTTTCGTGATAACATCCAAGGCATCGCCAGCAGCCTCAACCGGCGGCACAGTCTTTGCCGTAGCTGCGCCGACTTCCCGCGCTGCGACTTCACGGTCTCGCATGGCCTGCGCCAACGCCTGCTCTTGGATGCGCAAATCCTTGAGAGCCATTGCGGCCCTGTTCATGCGAGCCTCAGATTCCCCAAGAAGCAAAGCGCTCTCGGGGTCATCTGTTGCGATATTGCCGCGCTGAGCCTCAATCGCGGCAAAGGACTCTACCATAGCCCGGCGCTTGGCCAGTTCCGCCCGCGCAGCTTCAAAGGCGCTGGAAGCCAGCTTGACGTTGTTGTTGGCCAAAGCGATCACCGCAGCGCTTGCCTTTGGCTCTCCAGCAACAAATGCGTCAAGCTCACCCATCAGCGCAGCCGTGCCTGCCGCTGCATCATACGCAGCGTCTTCCGCCTCGCCTGCATTGTCACGGAAGGCAAAGAACGCCGCCGCCGCTGCGCCCAAGAGGCCGAACACGATTCCGATAGGGCCGCCAAGTGCGATCAGAGCCAACCGAAGCCCTGCCACGGCCCCTGTCATGATCGTTGCGCCAGTCGTAGCCAGCGACATGCCGCCCACCATTGTTGCGATTGCTGCGATTATTGCCGGGATCTGCGTAGACGCCAGCCCGGCCAGCACAATGCCGATGGCGTCCATGTTCTGGGCCACGAACACACCAGCCGCCGCTGCTGCCTCCATTGCCGGAACCACAACCGCCAACAGCGCATTGCCAAGGCTCAGCGCCAAATTCTGCGCCGCCGCCGTCGCCCTGTTCCATCGCTCGTCAAGGCTTGCAGCCATCTTCTGATAGGCCGCGTCCGTCGCCCCCGCCTTCTCTCCCATGTCGGCCATGATCTGCGAAAACGTTTCGCCCGCACCGCCCGCAAAGGCCAGAGCAGCACCCAAGGCCTCAACCGATCCGAACAGCTCCGCCATAACGGCTTCGTTGCCGCCAGTCGCTGTCATCACATCGTTCAGGAAGCCCTCAAGACCCTTGGCTTTCAGCGCCTGCACGTCGAACGACAGGCCAAGCGCCGCCGCTGCATCCGTCGCCCCCTTGGTGGGCGCAATGATAGAGGCCAGCACTTGCCGCAGCCCGGTCGTAGCCATGGACGTTGAAAGTCCTTGCGTCGTGAGCGCTGCAATGCCCGCTGTGACTTCATCGAACGACACGCCTGCCGCCGAAGCGATGGGAACGATTTGCCCAAGGCTCCCCGACAACTCGCCAATGGTCGTTTTACCTGCCCGCATAGCCACGAACATGGCATCCGAAGCCTGCGCCGCCGAAAGCACATCAGGGCCGTAGGCGTTGACTGCTGTTGTGAGCGCATCAACCGCCGTGGTTACGTCTGTGACGCCGCCAATGGCAAGCCGGTTAGCCGTATCGAGCAGGGCGGCCGCTTCCTCAACCCCACCCGCGCCTGCGGAAATGGCCTGATAGAACGCTTTGACCTGAGATTGCGCGTCCGTCCCATATGCAACAGCCAAGGCCCGCGCGGACTCGCTCAGCATCTCAAGCTGTTCCGGCGTGCCCTCGATCAGCGTTGATGTCTCGGAAATCGCAGCGTTGAACCCGCGCGCCATAGTGACCGCAGCGCCTGCCGCTTGAATCGTTGCATAGCCCGCCGCCATTGCGGCAAGGCCTCTGGCGGCGCTGATCGCAAGGCTGCGAACGGAGTCCATAGCACTGGCGCTCTCGCGCAAGGGTCGGGAGGCTTGGTTCGCACTCTCGCCGAGCTTTATGAACCTGCCATCGACACCCCGGATTCTTTCCTCAGTCTTGCCACCCGCGACAGTCACTTTGCCAAGCTCGGTCTGCGCCTGCTTTAGCTGTGTGGTGTCAGCCGCCAAGACGAGCCTTGCGAAATCAGTCATTCACGCCACCCTTATTCCTGACCATCCCAAGGCTCTTTCGAGAGTGGATGGGTGAGCGCCAATCCGTTAAGATAGGCCCGAGACATGCGATTGAGGATGAACATTTCATCCCGGCTGAACCCGTTGATGCGCCCAAAGGATTCGATTTCGGACCAACGCAGCGGGGCAAGCCCATCTGTGATGCCAGCCTCTTCCCAAGCGCCCCAAAGCCGATTCAGGCCACCCAAAGGCGGCAACTCGAGAGAGCCGCCAGCCTCCTTGATTTGATCACCCCGGCTTTGGTTTGTGCCGTCAATCCGGGCGTGGTAATACCCGAGTTGCCGCGCCGCCAGCGTCAGCCGGTCGGCGCACTCGTAAAAAGCGCGCCTTCATCCGAGGCGCGCTTGAAAATCACCGTCATGAACGAGGGGTGATTGAGAGCCGTGAGCACGTTGGCCGTGGTGCATTCCACCGGGGCCTCGCCTTCTTTGATAACGATATTGCGCCAGTCCATCACAGTGGCGATCAGCAAGTCGCGCAAGTGCGCCTCTCGGGCCTTGGCATTCTGCGACATAAGCCCCGCCTGATCGCTCTCAGAGGCCCGCAAAAGCCTCATGGCGTGCAGTTCCTCAGCGCGCGCGCGTGCATCGAGGCAAGCCTTGACGCGGGGGGCACGATTGCCAAGCACCAGAACCTCGCAGGGCTTGTCCGTTTCCTCGGTGGTGATCGTGTTGCCTTCGGCCAGATAGAGCGGCAGGCCAGTGGCCGGGTGCGGCAGGTGCAGCCAAGAGCCGGTTTCGTGCCGGTCCTGTGCGGTCAGTTGCGAAAAGTCCATTCTCAATCCTCGGGATAGGGGGATAGTTCGGGCCGGGCGCTGCTATCCCATCAGCAACCCGGCCCCCGACTGGTGAGAGCCGGATTAGGCGACGGTCGGGTGAACGTCGTTGACAGTCGGCGCGTTCTGACGGAACGACACCGTGAACCCCTCGTGCGTGGTCGTGTCGCCTTGGTTTTCGGTGTAGCTGTGGGAAAAGCCCTGAGCGTACTGCACCGGGTCGCCAGTGACCGCGATAGGACCATCGCCGGAATCCACACCCGAGCCGGTCAGGATCATGATCGACAGATACCCCTGCCCATCGTCGGACTGTTCGCGCAGATCAATCTGCCCCGGATCGCTCGGAACCATCCGAAACGACATCGAGCTTTCGACGCCAGAGCCTGCGCCCTTGCCTGCGCTGGTGAACCCCGTCGCCAAGTCCGGAATGTCAATCGCGGCATGTGTGATGCCAAGCTGCGGCAGAACCTGCACGCCCTTGGCTTGAACCCAATCCAGCGCCTCAAACCCCGCCTTGTCGTTGGTAGCGGGCAGCGCCTGTGCCACCCACAGGGTCTTCCCGATATTGTTCCTCGTCTGTGCCATCATTTGCCCTTTCGGCCATAAAAAAAGGCCCGCGATTGCGAGCCGGTTTCAGGAGTGCGCGCTGTTCAGCGGATGCCAGCCCGCGCGCGGGGCAATTACTTTTTGTCTGCGCCGCTCTCCGGCTGCGTCACACGCTCCCAGCCCAAGGCCAGCCACGCATCTACGTCAGCCACCAGAGGCCGCGCTGTGGCCCCTTGCGCCGCGCCTTGCGTGCGGCCCGTCGCGATAAGATCGACGCGCTCCGCCAACTTGGCGGTCCGGTTCTTTGCCATGGTCAAGACTCCTTCAGCGCCCGGTATGTGATCCGCACCGGAATCCGCCACGACACAGCGTCGGGAAAGCCTTGCAAAACCTCGGGCGGTTGCATGATTGTGATCTCGCCGCCGGTCACGGCCAGCCGCAAGCCCATCGGGAAGTGTTCCGCCACATCGTCGGCCAGCCTTTCCGCCGCAACGGTGAATTCATCCAGTTCCGAGACCACCGTCACAAGATATTGCCCGTTGCTGATAGCAAAATCACCGGCAACGGTCGGGTCTGTTCGGCTGCCCCGCACTACCTGCGGAAAGAGGTAGGGCATGGCAGGCGTTATCTTGTGGTTCGGCCATGCAATCGGCGGCAAGGGGAACATATCGCCAAGGTGAGCGCCAAGAGCGATCGAGATATCGGATTCCCTGATCATCGGCGCAACCTCTTGACGTTCTTTTCAACAAACTCGCTGAACCGTTCCGCGTTCCGGCTGACAAAGAAGCGCCCCGGCACCTGCGTTCCGTTCTCTGCGGTGAAGCCAACCTCCATCGGCATGGCGTGCGGCGCAGTCCATGTGAACCGCTGCACGCCGCCGATTTCCATCCCCGCAATGGCCACGACATAGGCGTCCTTGCCCGACGCTCCATCAACCTCGAGGCTGTTGATCAGCTCGGCCTCGGCCACTGGAATCTTGCCTTCAACAAAGCCCGATCCGCCAGCGGTGATGCCCTGCTGCGGGGTCTGCGCCCCCTCCATGACGTCCTGCACCGATTCCGAGGCGACAAACTGCATTTCCTTGGTCAACAGCGCCTCGATATCCTTGAGTTGCGCCGCAAAAGTCTTGACCATCAGTCCCGCCTCAACCTGACCCGGTAAACCGCAATGCACTTGCAGAACGCCGAATGCTTGGCCCCGCCACGCTGATCGTGCGGGTGTGACATGCTGGCATCGGCAAAAACGAAATCCTCGTCAAAGTCGATCACGGTGCCATCCATGGCGCTGTGATCTGGCCTGTTGTTCTCTTGTGGGCTTTTCTGCCAGCGCTTCGTCACGGCCTCTACATCGGCCCGGTCGCGCACCTGGCGCATGGCCTCAGAGCGCCCCGCCGCCTGAGCCGTGAAGGTCTCGTTCTGCGCGATCAGCCGCCCCCGATGGGCAAGCATGCGGTCCTTATAGCGTCCCGTTATCTGGTCAATCTCGGCCTGCGTCAGAGCCTTGCCGCTCTTCATCGCCCGCCTGACCTTCGCGTCAAACCTCTTGTCCCTCAGCTTGCGGGTAAAGTAGTTCCCATCGAGATTGGTTAGCTCCGACCGGGCGCTTATGGCATAGTCTGTCTGCTCTGCGGTCAGCCCTAGAATGCCGCCACGACGCTGCCCGCCAATCATCTGCCCGGTGATCTCACGCGCAACGGCTCGCGTGCCCCGGTTTTCCTGCAACCCCGCCACCAGTGCCTTGCGCGTGGCGTTCAGGCTGTCCTCTACGATCCCCTGCACCAGCGTAGCGCTATGCTCTGCCAACCAAGCCTGCGCCCGAGGATGCAGCCCGTCGAACGCGAACACGCCCGCTATCGTCGCGGGCAGGATAGGTGCCACCAGATCGGCCCCGGCAACATAGGCGCTGCGCACCGCGTCGGTCAGCGGGAAAAGCGCCGCCTGATTGAGCCGCAAGAGTTGCACCGCACGCTCAATGTCGCGGGCGTCTAGAGCGGCGATGAGTGCGCCTTGGTCGACACTGCCCCGCGCCCGCTGAATGGCCTCCTGGAACGCCTTGCGAATGCGCGGGTCATAGGTTCTCAGCAGCGCCTCCACTTGGCGGCGCTGGTCCGGCGTCGGTTTGCGGCCCATGTCAGCCCCTGTTAGATTGTCCAGCCATCCATGCGGCGCGCATCAGCGCATCGCCCGCGGCGAAAAACTCTGGCGGCAATGACGCCACAAGAAGAGCCGAAGCCAGATCCCCACGCTCGACGTGCCAGACAATCGCAAACGCTTGGTAGGGGCTAGGATTCAAGTTCGACCTCATAGAGCAGATCCACTCCGCCCGGCGCCAGCGGCATGATGACCTGAATTACATGGTCCACACCGCGAACCGTGATCACGTCTTTCTTCTGCGGCACCACGCCCGTTGCAGCGATGGTCAGCACCCGCGCTTGACGTGTGACCAACCCCCCCGGAGCATACCGATCTTTGATGCCGTCGTCTATCACCGTGACGGTAAACGGGACCGGCGACGGGACCGGCACAAAGCCAACCTCCTCGGGTGATTGCGGCCCGCCCGTTCCGGGGCGCGTGATCGTCGCGGAAAAGCCTACCTCAGCGATGCCCGCCGCCACCTCTGCGGCTATGGCCGTCCAGTTCTCGGCCATCAGACCACACTAACCGCTGGCATGCCCCAACGGGTCAGAGGCACCAATAGCGCCTCAATCGCCGGGGACGTGGGCAGCATGTCATCAGCATCACCCTTGCCAGACGTGACCGGCGTCCACTTGATGCTGCCCACTCCGGTCAGCACCTTGACCTGCGACGGCGTAAAGGTCGTGGCCCAGAAACCCGGCGTGGTCAGTTCAAACGCAGCGGCGATATAAGTCGCCTCCTCAACCTCGGGCGCGGTGTCGTCGTAATCTGCCAGAAAGCGCATGACATAGCGTGTGCGGATATAGTCGGACGCCCGCACCAGCGCCTGTGTCGAGGTTGCCTCGTTGGGCACCGTCAGCCCGCGCAGGGCCGCGTATGTGGTCCAATCCGCGAGGGTGCCGTACATGATCAGTCAGCCTTTGCCTTAGGCTTGGATGCGGCCTTTACGGGGCCGTCCTCGACCAGATCGCCGCTCACCAGCCAAGCCTTGACGACGGGGGATGCCTTGAGCGCCGTCAAGTCGTCGTTCTCAATCTCCAGCGACCCGCCCGCCGGAACCACAACATCAGGCGAAAGGCCCAAGTCGCTCTTGGTCGTGTTCGTGATTTTCATGGTCTCTACTCCTCTGGGATGCTTTGGAAAGGGGCGGCGCGAGCCGCCCCTCGAAAAGCACCCTTAGATTCCGTCGCCGTAGCTGACGGCCTTGGGCAGTCGCACATCAAGACCACCAAGGCGGAACATGCCAGGCACGGTGAACTGGAAGCCCTCAATCTGCACCGGGAAAAACCGATGAACCATTGGGATATGCAGCTTGAGCACGTCCGGAGCACGACGGTAGGCGATCATGCGCGCCGTGCTGCCTGCGCCCTTGGTGAGCAGGCCACGCTTGCCACGGATCATCAACGGCTGGCCTGTCTGCGCCGTATAGACATTCGCACGCTGGATAAATTCCAGAATGGTCATGTTCGTGTCGGTCAGGCGGGTAGACGCGATGTAGTTGAACCGCTCAGTCGGCAGGATCAGCGTATCGGCAAGCTCGGTTTCCTTGGTGGCAGTCACGATGCCAGTCAGGAGCGCATTCACGTCACGGATGATCTGATCCGGTGACTTGGTTGCCCAAGTGGTCGCGGAGCCAGTCCCGTCCGCAGCGACCGAGGCCGCAGGAACGCCGGTGTAGGCATAAAGCCCCTCGAATCCCTTGTCGGAATCCCCATTCAGCGCCACGCCATAGACCATTTCCTCATAGGCGCGGCGCGCAATGCGTGCCTTCTCACCATCCAAAGAAATGCCCAACAGGCGAGCCTGATTGACTTCCTCATAGCCATAGCCGTAGCCAATGCCAGCGGAGTGAACAGCGGTTTCATGCTGGTTCATCTGCGTGCCGACGACAGGGAAGTCCTTGCCGTTGCCGTTGAGCCAAGCCGCCTTGCCCGCACCGTCCATCGAGTAGTAGGTGACGGACTTCGAGAACTCGCCCGCGCTGGTATCGACCGGCACAAGCTCGGCGTAATTCAGCTCGGGATACTTGAAGCGATAGACCTCGGCCTCGATGTGGCTGGTCTGTTTGACTGCGAAGCCCAAGGACGCCTGCATTGCGTCGTTGAACTGCTTTGTGGTCATGTTCATTTGTCAGCCTCCTTAGCTGGCACCGGCCACAGCCGGAACGTCGAGATCGACGCGGATTGCGGCAAGAGCGCCATTGGCCGCGCTGGTTTCCCAGCGGCAACCGGCCAGCCGGAGCGAGCCATTGGTGCCAGCGTCGGCATTCGAGAACGTGCCGTCAGACACGCGAACCCAGACGGGATCACCAGCAGCAACGCCGCCCGCATCCGTCACCGTGACCCAGATCACGCCCTTGCGCATCAGCAAAGCCGATTCCCCGGCGGCAAAGGTGTCTGCTGTCGCAGACTGGTCGCGAACGGTGATGCCAATCACGGCATCGGTGGACGCGGCAACCTCGTCACACTCTTTGTCCGCGGTGCCCTGAATGACAGGCACGCCAAAGCCGATGCCGCCCGTGGTCTCAACCTCACGGCTGATAAGGACGTTCGGCTCGCCATTGGCGATCATCCCGACATAGGCCGCAGCCATGTTGTCGAGGTAGGTCGATTGAACAGCCATTCTCAGGCCTCCTTTTTCACGGGCTCACCGCGATATGCGGTTTGCAGGTTGATCAGGCTTTCGGCATAGGCCTTGTCCGCCACGGTCATGCCGTCATGCGATACCACGCCGCGCGAAATGGCATCCGCAACCGGGTCAGCCTTGGCTGCATCCTCGGCCAAGATGTCAAAGCGCGCGTCGATATACGCCTCGGACTTGCCAGTGACCGCTTCATCGCCCAGCTTGGCGACCACGACGGCCTTGCGCAGCGCCGCGTCAGTCATGCCGGTGGGTTTCACCTCATCGGTGATTTTTGCGGCCTTGGTCTCAAGGGCCACGCGATCTGCGACCAGCTTTGCCTTGTCCTCGTCGCTGAGAATTTTGCCCTCAAGCTCCTTGATCTTGGCGTCCTTGGTGGCGATCTCCTTGTCCTTCGCCGCGATGGCGTCGGCGTGGATCTTGGCTGCGTCGGTTACAGCCTTGGCCTGATCGGCCTTGAACTGCTCGATGATGGCTGCGTCAGCGACCGCGACTTGCGCGGCCTTGTCACCCAGCACCACCGTCTTGAGAGCGTCAGACATTTCAGTCTCCTTTTTCCTGCTCTTTTCGGGGTAGATCGGGGCCGCGCCCCATTTGGCCGCACCGTCACCAATGCGGAACTCGTCGCCAGCGCGCCCTGCGGGCACGACAGCAATATGGTCGATATAGATATCACGCTGAATTGCGTCGTATGGCGTTCCATCCTCGGTGACGCCGGGAGTGCGATCAATCTTGGCCACATACCCCGCCGATAGCTGTCTCGCCGTGCCCGATTCCAGCTTGTCCACAAGCGATTTGGCCGAAACGGTCAGGTCGATCTGAACCGCCTCCCCATCGCGCTGCACGCCCATGACGGTGCCACGAGCAAAGGAATCCCAATTGTCCGCAGTGACGCGTTCACCGGGGTGGCCGTCAGTGATCGGCTTGCCCTTGTAACTGGCCAGCGAGTCCATGCGCATGACCTCATCAAGCGGGCGATAGACCGCAACGCGCTCCTTTTCCGGCCAATCCATTTCGTCGCCAGTGTAGATTTGAATGCCAGTGCGCGCCGCCTTTACCCGCCCAGCCAGATAGCCATCCTTGTGACGCTTGACGCCGGTCAGTGCGCTGGCGTCGATTACCTCTGTGAAGGCAACGCGCCCCGTGCGGTCCTGATCGGCGATGGCTACGTCTGCGGCGATCTGCTCTCCATCCTCGGCAATGCGACGGTCGGTCATTGTTCCGTTACCCCCTCATGCCACTTTTCGTTGATGGCCTCGAATATCTCTGGCCCGAGAAGGATTCGGCCCTTGTAAGGCTCGATGTCCGCAAGATCCGGTGCGTCTGGATCGTATGAAATCGTGATGTGCGGTTGATACTCGGGATGATCCCAAGTCGCCCCTTGGCGCTTCATTTCCTCGTGCCGCCATGAAAGCTCCGATGAATTGAACAACAACACGCGCGCCTCGCCGAATTGCTCCATCAGGCGCGCACCACCGGGGGCGATTTCAGGGTTTTCCCGCCATGTCTCACCCATCTTCATCCAGTCGACAGGGGTGCGGCTGAACATAACGGTGACGTGCATGTCGTCAGCGGGCAGCGTCGTTTTGAAGCCCTGCCCCTTCGCCCAAGCAATAATCTCATCCGCATTCAGCACGTCACGTCGAACATAGAGTGTGCGGGGCGCGGCATCTGCGACCTGTGACGCATCGCCCTCTTGCCCGTCTGGCAACAGACCACGCTCGACCGTGTCAAGGCTGTCGTCGCTCTCAAACGGGAATTCCTCGGCGTATCCCTCAAGGCCGGGGAAAGCGCCGCTTTCAGTCAGGGCATTGACCAAAGCCTTACCCGCCGCTTCCTCAGAGACAGCGCCCATTTCGGCGGCAATCTTCATTGTCTCGGCGGCGACCTTGCCCGTATCTGCACGCTCTTTCGCCGTGGGCTGCCAAAGCGATCGCCACGTGTAATGCAGATCGGCGGGACGCTCGTTCAAGGCAGACCAGATCACGCACTCGTCCAGAACCGACATAGCGGGCTGCATGCGTAGGGTCTGCTCGACCTTCACCTTGTCGTAGTAGGCTCGCGTGTCACTTGCGCCGGTTGCGTTCAGCCCGCCGGGGCTGATCATGAAATACAGCGTCATGGGGATGCCAACGGCAGCACTGGCAAGCTGCATGAAACGATCCAGAATGTCCGGCAACCCCCCAAAGCTCGCGGATTTGCTGGCGTATTCCTCCAGCGCGTCCAGCATCAGCGTGCCATTGATCCCCTTTGCGGTCGCGGCTAGAGTCAGCCGGCGCAAGACCTCCTGTTCGTATGCCGTCCCTCGCTTTTGCAGGTTGGACATGAGATCGGGGATCTTCACCACATCAACCTTCGCCTCATAAGTCAGCGAATTGACATTGGTGGCCAGCTCGTCAACGCGGCGCAGCGCATCCAGCATCCCCGGCAAAACAGACCGGCCCCAGCCGTCCGCAGTCGTCTTGCTCTTAATGTCCCCCAGCGGCGCAATGCCGTGAAAAATCACCAGCCGCGAGGGGTGAATATCAAGCGGCAAACCCTCTGCCGTTTTGACCGACCAGAATTTGGGCTTACCAAATCCTTCTTGGCGCGGGTCTCGCTCAATCTCTCGCGCGCTCATTTCGTCGCGCGAAAGCACCGTTAAGTATTTCAGCCCGCCAATGGTCAGGCGCTTAGGGTCCAGCGGCTTCGACGGGTCTGCATCGCCAGTGCCGATCAGAATAGCCGCGCCGCCATAAAGCCGCGCCAAGCGTCTCGCCTCGAAAACCTTTGCCTTGAGCCCGAGCCGCATTTCCTCGGTCTCGATTGCGCTGATGTCAACCGCTTCGGCCTGCCACTCGCGCCACTCACGGCAGGAATCCTCTGCGGGCATGTCAATCGCCCGCTGGATCATCGAAGACGCCTCGTAAGCCTCCAAAATATCTATATGGCTCATCGCCACACTGGCGTAATGCGCTTGCCCGCCCTTGTCGCGCGCCGTGCCCATGCCAGACACAAGATTCAGCAGCCCGTCGTTGATCGGCTGGATTTTGTCTTGCGTCTTTGTCATCAGAGGGCACCTGTCAGGCTGTAATTGTGTCCGAGGAGCATCAAATCAGTGAGCGCCCATACCAGCGCGTCGGCTCTGTCCGGCGATCCTTCACCGATAAAGCCAGCAGCAGTGAAGTTGCACATTTGATCCTCCAGATCGGGAAACTCCCCGACGTGGTGAACTCTACCCTGCTCGTATAGGGCGCTGATCGGTTCTGCCCTGACCGCCTTGCCACGGCTTGCGACCACCTCAGAAAAAGCGGCGGTTCTGTCTGCTGTGGCGACTGTGAATCGCACCATGTCACCACCATAGTTGCGCTCTCCGATGATCCGGTCGGCCTCAAACCTGTGGTAAAGATCAACGGCGCGCCTGCCCCATCCTTCTGGCGACATCTGGCAAGTCCCATCGTGCAGAACGTAGCCCTGACCATCCACGCCAAGGCCAGCCACGACGATCCCGATATCATCGCCGCCGCCATCGCCACGCGTGCCGGACGGGTCAACCGACACCACAATCCGCTGCATTTCTGGGGCGCTGGCAACGCGCAGGCTGTCAATGCCCGGCATAACCTTGCCGTCAGGGGCTTTCCGATCCTCCTGCGCCCAGAGCGCACCATTGATGTCGCTGGCCCACTCACCGGCCTCGAACCGGAGGCGCTTGGCTGCTGACATGGACGCCAGAACGTCAAAGTACTCTGGCGGCAGGTTATCGGCATTGTCCGCCGGGTTGACTTGCATCTCCACGTAGTCTTCGGGCTTTGCCAGCGCCTCTTTCGTGCCCGGCTTCATCTTGGCCCGGAACATCTGGTAGGACCAATGCAGCTTTGAGGGCGGGTTGCAGTCGAAGTATGCCTTGAGCGACAAGTACTGTCGCCCGGTGGTCTGCGCTATCTCGGGTGCCAGCTCGCACTTTTGAGCCAGGCGCGACATTGCCGTCTCGACAGACCCCCACGGTATCTGACTGCTCTCGTTGAAATAGAGCGTGGCGTATTCTTGCCCAAGGATCTTCTCAACACGTTCCTTGTCGTCTAGGCCAGCAATCCAGATTTCAGAGTCGTTCGGCAGCTCGATGTAGAAGTCTGTCTTGTCGAACCTGACCCGGAGTGACGGGAAACACAGGCTCAAGACCTTTGGCAGCGTATCAGACCAAACCGAGGTCTTGGCGTGATTGAACCGAAACCGAAATATCACATGCCTCGATCCGGGGGAGTTGATTGCCCTTTGGATCAGCGCCCGGATCAGCAGGAAGGTTTTGCCCGATCGAGAGCCACCGCGCAGCATGACGTTGCGCGCTGGTCCTGCCAGTAGCCGGTTAGCCTCCCTCTGCTTGGGCGTAAGTTGTGCGATTGCCATGGGTCACAGTTCTGCGTCCTCTGGGCTGACCGTGAGTGCTATGGCTCCAGTGTTGTGGACCTGCTCACGGAATGCCTGCACGTTCACATGTTTGCCGATCAGCTCAATGCGCTTGATCCGGTCTGACAGCTTGATCTTGACCGTCTGGCCCATCTTGACGCCTTCAACTTCGATCTCCTGCACATCGAGACCAGCGACAAGACCCTGACGCCAGATCAAGGGCCAATCCTTGATCGGCCTGATTGCGCCTGCATCATCGAGGATATCGGCAAGGTCTGCCGTGGCCTCATCGGCGAGTCGGTGTAGAACCCAATCGGCGTCGATTTCCGTCCGCTGTGCCCTCTTTGCCTGCGCAGCCTGCACGGCCTCGAAGACGTGCAGCTTCACCTTACCATTGCTTACCCACTGGTATGCCTTGGAGGCGGCTGTGGTGGCGCTGTATCCAGCCCTCAGTGCGGCTTGCTTTGGGTCCAGATCAATGAGGTATTCCGCAACAAAGCGGGCCTCTCTGGCATCTAGCTTCTTGGGTGCCATGAGTGACGTTCCTTACTGGCCCCCCCGCCAATGAAAAAGCGCCCGAACCTGAGAGGCTAGGCGCTGTGGTGCGGTGCTTTGGTGGCAAGCCCGCGCGATAATATGGTCTATACGCGAATAAGACTTATGCGTCAAGATATCCTGTTCGCCAATCGCTCAAGCGCATCATGTAGATGCCGCCTGCCCTTGTCGTGGTTCATGCCGCGATACTGGCGCAGGCGTCCTATCGCTTGGCCCTCACAGGCAACGGTGAGCAATATGCGGTGATCCTCGGCGGGGATATGGCGTGTGATGCCGATGAGGGCGCTCATGCGGTCGATCTGAATAGCGACCGCTGCATCCGGCTTGGGGCTGCTGTCCACCCGCTCCTTTGACCAATCGTTGCCCTGCCCTTGCTCTGTGCGCTGCCATGCGTCACGCAGTGCGGATGCAGCGTTAAAGCCCCGCTTGGTGATCCAGCCCCGGCGATGATAGACGTCGAGCATGTCGTAGAACACCCGGCGCTTGACCCCGTTAGGGTTGCGATGCTTGACCTCTCCGTTGTCAGGATCAACCTCGGGGTCTACACCCTCCTCCACCCGGCTTTCCCGTGCGCGGTTGGCCGGTCCATCTGCGCCCATGTCCCAAGGTGATGCGTTCAAACTGACCAGCGCGCGCGGCTGTGCCTTCGGGTTGGTGCCGTTTTTCAGTTTCGTCCGCCTTCTGCTCTTGCTTGCCATGTGGATCACTTGCCCCTCTTGCCATATTGCCTATCGGCCTCGTTAATGATTGCCTGTCGTGTCCAGTCGTCGCGGACCTGCTCCGGGTCGATCACCGCCAGCCCGTGCTTGTGCCACGCCTCTGCGCAGGCGTCGTGATTGCGCTGCTTGGCCTCTACCCCGGTGGGGGCGGGGCCGTGGGCGCGGTGGTAGATGCTGGAGACACCGCGGCTCATGCCATCACCCCGATCTGGTCGCCCATCACGTCCCACCCTGCGCGCAATTCTCGGCTGAATAGTTCGATCCGGCGAGCGTTTGGTATCAGCGCCTCAGCCGCGGCGAATGCCTCGTCGGGCTTGCGGGAGTGCTCGCGTACCGGGCCCTCAATGACAGAGCGCACATTGCGGGCGCATTTTGGCTGCCCGATGGTCCCGATTAGGAACGGTTCGCCCGCGCAGCGCAAAACGTACCCGGTACCGAAAGCCTGCTTGCCGTTGACCGTTTTCTTGGACCAGTGACCGGCGGTTTTGAAGGTGAAGCCCCATGCCACCATGACCTCGATCGCTTGCGGCAGCATCGGGTTTGTGGCCCAAAGCCAGAGAAGGCAGTCAGGCGCAGCGAGATCCGCCACCCTAAGCTCTTTAATCCAGTCCAACGGCGTGCAGTCGTATTGCGCCTTGGCGTTCTTCGCTTCTCCTGCCGTCGACCAGTTATCGAACGACCAAGGCGGGTCGGCCATGATCAAGTCATACCGGAACAGCGGCACCTCTTGGATGGATCTGTAGGCGCTCACGTGTCATGCTCCACACTTCCGGGCCGAGTCATGGGCGCTGCCAACATGGCCTCAGTGACGGTTTCCGTGGCCCATCCCTCAGCAATGAGACCGGCGCGGATGGCGCTCTCTGGCGCTCCGCCTTGGCGCATGCGATTGACCTTGCCTCGGAGGGTGGCGATTTGATCAATGATCATGCTGACACCTCATCAACTGGGGCGATAAAGCTGGAATGAATCCACATGCGCCAATTATCCGGCGACGTTTTTGCGGCACCAAGGCTGTCCCATTCCACCAAGAGCGTGCCTTCGCCAGCATCGCGCGCCGCCATCGGCACTTCGATGATGGTGCCCTGACGTGGCAGAGCCATCTTGTCGGCCCACGCTGATCCGTGCCGAACCCATGAATGCTCAGGAAGGTTGCGCACTCGCCCGCCCACCTTCCATTTTTCCGCCTGCCCTATCTCTACATTCATAACTGTCTCTCTTATCTCTCACCCCGGAGGGGGGTGGGTGGGGTGGGGTTGAAGGTATAGGACGACAAGCCCCGGCATTTCTGCCCGGCTTGTCCCGATACCCTCGCGATCTTGCCTGACACTGCCAAGCCGCCGCTTTGGTCGATCTGGTGGCCGCTGCCTGCCCCAAATCGTTGACCGCTACTTTTCGGCACTTCTGCAACTGTGCCGGGGATCACGCTTCGGTCTTTCGGACTGCGCTTTGCCTTCGATCCCGCCCCATGGTAGGCTTTCCCTGCTGGTGCCACGGTCTGTCACAACCCACCTTCCAGCATGGCCCCGCGTTGCTCTGGCGCGCGGGGTCGCCCATTTCTCAACCCTCCTTGGCCGTCATGGCCTTGATGAAATCGGCCTGTTGCCGCGCCGTGAAGCTGCGCCAGAGGGCCATGAATATCCGCTTGCGCGCCTGCTCCGCGAAGGTGGCACGCTCGATCCGGCGCAGCCCTGCCCCCACGTAGGCCTCCAATTCAACCGGCGTGGCGATGTCAGCCCAGAACCGTGCATCGTCGCGGACGCCTGCGAACCCGTCCAAGGGGGGCGAACCAGCCCCCACGGTCTCGAGCATCCCGCACAGCGCCTCGCCAAGCATCCTCTGGCCTTCGGGCATTCGCTCAGCCGCCGCGACAGCAGCCATCAGTGCCCGCTGGCACGCAGCCCATGTGGCGGCATCCTGCGCGCTGACCGGCGAGGATATGGGGCGCTGAACCGTCATGCCGCCCCCCGATTGTTGTTCTTGCGGAAACGCTCTGTCTCACGCTGTGCGAGCGCATAAGCCGCCATATCTGGAGCCACGGGACGCGGTGCGTCGAACCAACCAAAGGGCAGCTTGGCGCTTGGATACACGCCGCGCCAGATGCCATAGGCCCACTTGCGGGCGTGTTCCTCGCCCTTGCGGCTGCGTTCCATGGTGAAGGCCAGACAGCCCTCCCATACCTTGCGTGGCTCCTTGAGAACCTCAGCCCTCAGACCGGCGCGCGGTTGCATTGCGTCCGGCATGCTGAATTCATGCATCTCGCCTTCGACCGCATGGATTCCTGATCGTGCAGCGCGCTCCCATCCGCAGGCGGTGCATGTCGGCCCGCGCATGCCCCCGCTGCACTCCGGGCAAACGACCTTTTCGCGAACCTGTTCGTTGCGCTCGCGGGCCTTGCTGTCCTGCTTGGTGGATGCGTCCAGTTCACCGGCGCCGTTTTCCCAGACGTCGAACATATCCAGCGCGAACCGCTCGATATTGCCGCTGTGATCGAGCCAAAGAGCCATATCCTTGTCAGGGTGGATGCGCATTACGCGCCCGATCTCCTGCATGTGACTGGACAGGCTCTTGCGGTAGGGCTTGCAAGATATGCCGCATTTAACATCGGGAACGTCGAACCCTTTTGTGAGAACACCGCATGAGACCAGCCCATGAATGGCGCTGTCGGCACGGCGGAACTCTTCGATCTTGGCGGCGCGTTCCTCGTCGCTCTTGTCCAGGTATGATACCTGCTGGAAATTAAACCCGGCGGAGGCAAACGCCGCGCAGAGTTCGCGCCCATGCTCCACCGTGGGGCTGAAAACGATTGTCTTGACCGGCCCGCCAAAATGCTGCTGCGTCTTGTCCACCCATTCGGCCACAACATCGCCAATGATCTGAATGCCCGCCGTTGTGGCGCTTGCGTCGGAAAATTCCCCGTAGCTGTTCAGCCCGAGTTCCGCGTCCTGCGGGGACTTGGCCACGTAGATTTTCGGCTCAATCAGGTGCCCGCCATTGATCAGCTGGCGCGTCGGGATGACGTTCACCACGCCTTCCCAAAATTCGCCCATGCCCTTCGTGAAAGGCGTTGCCGTGAGCCCCACAACCACCGCGTCGGGATTGCTGCGGATATAGTCCAGCGTCGAGCGATATTGCGCATGACATTCGTCATAGACGATCAGATCAGGGCGGCGTGGCAATGACCTGCGCGCAAGGGTCTGGATGCTGCAAACCTGCACATTTTCGCGCGGCATGTATCGGTCGTTGATCCCTTGCACTACGCCATGCGGGATGCCGTAATTGTCCATGGTTTCGCTGGTCTGGTTCACCAGTGCCACACGATCGACAAGAAATAGCGCGTAGCTGCCTTTGCGGTTCGCCTCTTTCAACAGGCTTGCCGCCATAACGGTCTTGCCCGCCCCAGTGCCGGCGCAAAGAATTTGCTTCTTTTTCCCGGCGCGCACGCCGTTGCGCAGGCCCTCGATTGCCTCGGCCTGATAGTCGCGCAACTGGATTTCTTTCGGTGGGGTGAAATTCAGCATCTTGCCGTGACCTCCCTGTAAGCCTCGCGCTCTGCGGTTGCCCGGTCCTGCCCGCCATCAAATTCGCGGAGGGCGGCGCGTTCCGACCAGTCGCCGACTTGGGGGAAAACCTCCTCATGCACCGCCGCGCGAACCTCAGGCTTTTTCAGCCACGCCAGCGCGTCCGGTGACAGGCGGCCGGGGCGCAGAGACATGCGCCACTCGTCGCGGATCACATCGCCACCATGGGCCCGGATTCTGGCGAGGATGGACATCAGTAGGCCACCCCGATCTTTTCCAGTTCATCGACCCGCTTTTTCAGGGCGTGGACCTGACGGTGATAAGCGTCCCGATCCTCGAGCGCCTTCCACTTGGCGTTGGCCTCGTTTTTCACTGCGGCTTGCAGGCGACGGATGACCTCGGTCTTGTCGTCGCCAGTGAGTTCCTTCAATTCCCGCTTGAGGTCTGCAATGAGACTGGTCTGAGATTTCGTCCGCTTGCGCAGATCATCGACGTCAGAGCGCAGCCCTATCCAATCATCCTCTTGAGCCTCTGGTGTGAGAGACCGGAATTCGCGGCGCAGCTTGGCGTGCGGATCGGGCGCGGCCTCTTGTTCAGGTGCCGGGCCTTCACAGGCTGCGGGCTTATCACCCTCTTCGACCGTTTCCCCCGTATCGCTAGGGTCAGCCGTCCGCCCGGCTGATAGCCTACTCGAACCGTCCGGCGCGTAGCCTTCGCGCCCAATAGCGCCATCTTCGCGATTGGTTCTTTCGCTCGGGATTTCTTCGACCTGTGCAGCCTTGCGTTCCTCTGCCGCCTGCCGCTGTTCTTCGGCGAACCGCTCCGCCTCGCGTTCGGCCTCGATCTCTTTCCACTTGGAATGAATACCCCGGATCGTGCGCGGGTTGCCGCGCTGCCGGGCCTCCTCGAATTGATCCGCGTTGGCGGCTGCCCACATGGCGGCGGCGCGGTCATGATCGTGCATCCCCTCCGCCAACTTGGCGGAGCACATCCACTGCCCGAACTCTCGATCACCGGGGAAAAGCGCGCGCGCTTCGTTCATTGCGTGCCCTATCGCAAGCCATCCACCGATGGTGAATTCCTCGCCCTTTTCGACATTTTGCCGCCCCTTGCGGACTTCCTCCGCCAGCACGTCCAGACGGTATGACCGCTCGTTATGTCCGAGTTTACTCATGCGACCTGCCCCTTGACCATTTCCCGAGCCAAATCCCCGATGGCCTTCCACTTGTCGGCCTGCGTCGCATGCACAACGACCGCGCCATTCTTCACGACCGGGCCTTTTCGCAGAGTGAAAGACCAGCCCGCGTCATCGACGCCCGCCGCTTGGGCAATCCCGTCCAGATGCGCCTTGATCGAGGCCAAGAGATTGTCGAGGTCACGACGACCTTCTGTTGGCGGGAAAAATTCGATGACCAAATGAGCATCTGCGGGAATGGCTGCGCGAACCCTCCGGGCCTCCGCAAAGCCCTCGAGCTTCGCAGCTTGTCGGCTTGCAGTTGCTGAGCGCCGGTCTGTGCGGTTGTTCGGCCAAAGCGCTTTCGCTGGCCAGCCAAGGCGTATGAAAAACTCGGGCCCCATCACATCCTCCATTCCGGAGCGAACGGAATCTCATCGTCCATGTCGCGGCTGGATGGGCGTCCGCCGCCGCCATATGATCCTTGATCCGGCCCCGGCGACTGGTCATAGCCACCCTGCCCCCCTCCATTGTCTGAACCGCTGCCTGAGTTGCCCTTGGCCCCGTCCAGCATCACCAGAGACGCGTCAAAGCCTTGGAGCACGATCTCTGTGCTGTATTTGTCCTGTCCCGACTGATCCTGCCATTTGCGGGTTTGCAGCTTGCCCTCGATATAGACCTTGGAGCCTTTGCGCAGATACTGCTCGGCCACGCGCACCAGACCTTCGGAGAAGACGGCCACGGCGTGCCATTCCGTCCGCTCGCGGCGTTCACCCGTGTTTTTGTCTTTCCATGTCTCAGACGTGGCGATGCGAAGGTTGCAGACCTTGCCGCCGTTCTGAAAGGTCCGGACCTCGGGGTCGCGGCCCAGATTGCCGAGAATGATTACCTTGTTGACACCAGCCACCTATCGGCCTCCCTGTGATTCCAAGCGGGCCAAGGCTTTGTCCAGCCGGTCCCGAATGCTTTGCGTTGTTGTTGATGTCGTCGCGCCCGCTGGCACTGGATGCAGGGCCACGCGCAGGGCGTGAACCTCGTCCATGGGGATGCGGATCACGGCGTAATCGCCGTCGCGCGTTATGGAGCCGGTCATGCCGCCCTCCTGTGAAGGTCGAGCGCGGGCAATTGCATCGCCAGCGGTAGGGCGGTAGCAGTCGGCGCTGCGGCCTTCACTGCACTACTGAGCGCCGCGCTCGGAGCGATGCTGTCTGCCCTGCGCCCTTCCGGGTGGCAGCCGCCATCCGCGCGGGATGGACGGACAAACTCCAGACAGCACCGCTCAGAAAGCGGTTTAGAATGTCGGCCCGTCTGGTGGGCCATCCCCGCGTCCCGGCCTTTGGTGTCTATGATCAGGGAAGCGTCCCCACACGTGCCACCAGTCAGGCCGGATTTTGCTTTCAACGCTTTCGCGTCAGGGAGGTGGACAGTCTCGCGCTGGACCGCCCATTCATGCACGTGGTAATTCATGCGCCCAGCCCCCATGATGCGCGGGCGCGGGCGTTCTCTGCTCTCGCCACCTCATACATTGTGAGAGCCTTTGGTTCAGGCTTAGAGGTGCAGGCTGGCCGCTCCGGAGGTCGCCCCCGTTTTTTGGCTGGGGTAAAAACGATCCCTTCCTTCTTCGCCTTGTGTGAGAGGTAAGTGCGATTGCAGGATAAGGCTTCTGCGGCCTCAGCAAGTGTCATGCCCTTGGATGAGAGCCTGCGCATCGCCTCTGGCGAAACCCGACCAGACCCTCGGACGCCGATGGGCAATTTAAAGCCGCACCCGTCCGCGATACGGCGCAACTCACAACGGGAAATTCCCGCAGCGCCTGCCATGCCGCTCTGAGTTGAAAATCTGTCAGCCAAGGATTGGAGCCACAATCGACGCATTTGAGACTTCACTGCCTTTTCCCTTACGAGGAAATCAGACCATTTTGCGGGGCTGCCAGTCACTTACCCACCTCCAGCGCTGACCGCGCCCGGCGCAGCGCCTCTATGGCCTCGTCAATTTCGGTGATGGCCTGTGCCGTGTCCCGGTCGGCCTGCGACTGCTGAGCCGCGAGAATGGCGTTGACCGCTTCCCCTGCCTCTTTTGAAATCGCGCCGGCATGGAGAAGCATGGACCCCCGCGCCGTGGCGGCGTCTGGGTTGAGCCGCCGCGCCATGAGCCGCGTGACGGGGTGGCGCCCGCTGGCATCCTCCAGCGCGATCACGTCATCCACCGGCCAGCCGTGAAGGCCAGAGAGCCGCTTGGACAGCGTGCCCTTGCTGACGCTCTGACCGGTGCGGGCGTTGATGGTTTCCGCCGCGGCGTCGAGACAGCCATACTGACCGTCGATCAGCGCTGACATTTGGGAATTGAGCAGGCGGCGCAGGTCAGCCATTGGCAACCTCGTTTCCTTGGAGGAAAGGCCGATCTGGCGCAGCGTGCCGATATGGGACAGAACACGGCATCACGCAGCGCCTCTTTCGGTCGAAGCGCAATTGGCCTCGATCTCGTCAGACGTGCTTGGGGCCGGAATGAATCCAAACAGGCTTTCAGGGCACTCGATCCCTGCATCAGCACACATCGAGGAAATGACCGCGTACCATCTGGCGGGAAACTTTCCGTCAGACACAGCGTTTCCAATCGCGGCCTTGCTCACTCGCAAAGCCTCAATCATGTTCTTGCGCCCGAGGGTGTCACATATGTCTGAAATGTTTCTCATAGCTAAAACGTAGTACATATTTCATGTACCCGCAAGCATCAAAAAATAGATACGTTCACTTTCCGTGTACCCTAGGGCAAACTCTGCACATGGATCACGAGGATAAAAGACGGCTAGCTCGGACCGGTGACGCCAGCAAAGGCGCATCGGCAATTAGGTTGCGTGCCGCTCGATCGGTTAGCGGCTTGAGCCAAGAGGCTCTTGGAGAGGCGGGCGGCGTTAAAAAGGCAGCTATAAGCAATTCCGAAAAAGGCTTGGCCTATCCTACGCGGTCAGTTTTGATCTTTCTGCATCGCGAGTTCAGAATTGATCTGAATTTTATGATTCATGGTGATTTTGCTCAGCTACCTGGTGACGTTCAGGACCGCCTTTTTGACGCATTATCAGCCTTAGAGAGTGAATCGGATCAAGTAAGTAATTGAGGTTTACACCGATGCGCCGAAGTCGAGAGCAGGACCAATACATTATTGATGAAAACATCTAACCACCCCCAATTGTTCTGTATTTGTTCTAAAACTTACGCAGCGAGATGGATGCGCGTCAACAGTTTCGGTCGGTGCTCGCTGTGGATAACGAGATAACTGATTGAGCGCATGAGAAAGAAAGGGTGAGACTAATGCAATTCAGGGCAACTCTATTCTGCTTGGTCCTTTTCGGGGCAGGCCAAGCCTCGGCGAGCTGCGCCGAGATCGGCGACGAACAATTGCGGCTGAAATGCTACGACGCTGTTGCCCAAGGCGCGGGAAGCTCGTGCAAGATGGAAGATTTCACTTATTCCGACTACGGGTCAGGGTTGAAAGTGTCGGGGTCCATGACCTGCCCCAAGGGCCGCATGGATTATCGCCTCTATGACGGCGACGGCAATCTGCTCGTTTCGGGGTTCACCTACTTTCAGGGCTATGCGCTTCAAATCCTTGAGCGCGTACCCGCGCCCAGCGAATTGAACATCAAGTATTCAGTCGAACAGAACTGACCAAGGCGATCTGGAAGGGCGGTAGGGTATGAACGCAGCCGCAAACATAAAGGAGTTACCAATGCCTGATCAGAACGACACTTTTCGATTGCTCAGCATGCGCCAACCCCAAATCGAGCGTGTCCCCGCAAACGCCCGCCTTGAAACACCGGCTCACTATGTTCTCCGCCTCGACGCCAACTTTGACATGCAGATCGAGGCGGAAACGATGGGCGATACAAGCTGCCTTGAGCTTAAAATGAAACTTCCCGCGCCCGTCGATACACCTCCTTTACAGCGTCTTGAACAAATTGCTGACGAAGCGTTTGCAGACGCACTTCAAGCCATTGCATCTGAGCTTCGGAAAAGGGCGCAATCGCGCCTCCCGTAAGGTCCGCCGCGACCAAACCCGGCGCGGCCTGTTCTTTCTCATCCATTCTCAACACCTCCTGCCCCGCCATCGAGCGGGGCTTTTTCATGCCGTCAGCACATTGCTGATGGGGTGAGTATAGCAGAGTGAGTCGCGCTCGAATATAACGCACGTTCATTTTACATGTACTTTCTTTCTTGACGGTACATCTTTTGTGTACTAACGTTCTCCCATACCGCCGAAGACGCTCAGGCAGATCGCGGACCGCAAATAGGGAGACCGACATGACCGACCTTCACAAATCCCTCAAGGCGCTGAACGCCGCTGCCTATGTGGCAACCCGCTCTGCATCGGCGGCGGGTGATGCGACCCTTTATCACCGCCTCCGCGACTTGGCGTTCGAGACCGACAAGATGGTCGACGCCAGTGCTCCGGCTGTTCAGGTGGCATCGTGAGCCTGCGCGAAGACAACGCCAACGCTGCCCGAGTCCCACCCGGCCAGTGGGATGCGTACCTCAGCGGCGAGTACCGCCTGCCGCCCGAGGCTTCACCGACTGACCGCAGCGCGCAACCCGGCCTCAATACATACGACTGGCTTGGAAAGCGGGGGGACTGACATGACCGAAGTTACCAAGATTGAACACGGCGAGCTGGCGCACCACGCGCCTGCCGATCCGATGGTGTCGATGATCGAGCGCCTTGTGCTCAATCCCGATGCCGATCTGGACAAGCTGGAGCGCATGCTTGCCATGAAAGAGCGCATGGACGAACAGCGCGCCCGCATTTCCTTTGCCCGCGCACTGTCTCAGGCTCGCGCCGAAATCCCGCCGATCATCAAGGACGCCACGGTTGATTTCACCAGCCAGAAGGGCCGCACCCATTACCAGCATGAGACTCTGGCGGGCATTGCCAAGGCTATCGACCCGATCTTGGCGCGCTATGGCATTTCCTACCGCTTTCGCACCGATCAAGGCAACGGCGGGGTGCGCGTCACCTGCATCGTGCAGCACAGCGACGGGCACGCCGAAGAAACCACGCTGACAGGTGCGCCTGACCAGTCCGGCAGCAAGAACGGATTTCAGGCCGTGGGCAGCGCCGTGACCTATTTGCAGCGCTACACGCTCAAGGCCGCTCTTGGCCTGTCCGCAGAGGTTGACGACGACGCGCAGGCGGCAACGCCCCGCCGCGACGATCCCGCCCCTCGCCAAGAGCAACGCCCGGCGCAGAACGACGCTCCCACTCCCCGACAAATGGCTGACCGCCTCTTGGCCGACATTCACCGCGCCAAGGGCGACAAGCTCGCGCTCACGGATCTTTGGAACAAGACCAAGGATTTCCGCGCCAGTCTGCCAGACGACATGCGCGAAGAGGTCAAGGCCAAGTTTGCCTCCGTGGCACCTAAAGACCCCGCCAACGCCGATCTTGGCGGCGACAAGATTCCGTACTGAGGAGAAACCCCATGAACGACCTGACCCCCGGCCTTGGCCATAACAATCCCCCGGACCCGATCGACACCATCACCGCCGCCTATGAGGCTGAGCGCGAGGAGTCGGAAAACTGGCTCGACGGATCGCCCATCGAGAGCGAACCGCAGATGAACGCGGTTGACGCGCTGCGCAAGTCCATGCGCCAGTGGCGGCTGGATCTGGAAAAAGGCCAGAAGGACGCCACCGCGCCCCTGCGCGCCGTGTATCAGGCCGAGTTGGACCGCTGGAAGCCCACCATCGAGGACGCCAAGCGGATCGAGGGCTGCCTTGTCGCTACGGTCGATGCGTTCAAGAAGCGTCTCGCCGAGGAAAAGCGCGCCGCCGAGCGTGCCGCATGGGAAGCCGTTGAGAAGGCCCGCCGCGAGGCCGAGGCCAAAGCCACCGCTGCTGCCGCAACCGACCTGGAGGCACAGCGCGAACTTGAGGCCAGCCGCCAAGCCGTTATCGACGCGGAGAAAGCCGCACAGGCTGCCCGCAAGGATCAGGTCAAGGGCATGCGCACCGTGACCAAGTACGAGATCACCGATCATCGGGCGTTGCTGCATTGGATTGCAAAGAATGACCGGGACGCGATCACGGCCTTCCTCGATGAATACGCGCGCAAGGAACACAAGGTCGTTGCCAACGCCGATGGTCTGCGCGTCTGGACGGAACGAGAGGCCTATTAATGCCCACCCGGATCGTCAGAACCAAGCGCGACTTGGCCGATCTGTTCAAGGTCATGGATGGGCGCAAGCTACCGCTCACCGTGACCTACCAGAACGGCAAGCACCGCACGCATGAGCAGAACCGTTTGCAGCGCATGTGGTGCAATGAGATCGCCGAGCAGCTTGGCGACCGCACCGCAGAGACTGTCCGGGGCGAGTGCAAGCTGACAATGGGTGTGCCGATCCTGCGCGCCGAGAATGACGATTTTAGGGAAAAGTACGACCGCATTATCAGACCCATGCCCTACGAGAACAAGCTGGATTGCATGATGGAGCCACTAGATTTCCCTGTCACGCGCCTCATGACGGCATCGCAGAAGGTCCGCTTTCTTGACCACATGCACCGCCACTTTCTGGAAATGGGCCTTGAGTTGACCATTCCTGACCCGCGCCTTTCGCAGGACGCGGCACGCTACCGGGCCAAGATGGAAAGGGCAGAGGCATGACCCGCGCCACACCAGAGTGGATAGGCAAGACCGACGAGACCCCGGCCCCGCCTCGCGTCAAGGCCCGGATCGTGCTGGCGCAGGACGGCATCTGCGCTTGCGGCTGCGGCGTGAAGCTGGGCGCGGCGGGCGAGCCTATCGAGTTCGATCACACCACCGCGCTGATCAATGGCGGGGAAAACCGCGAGACCAACTTACGCGCCCTGCGCCGCCCCTGTCATGGCGTGAAAACCCGCGCCGATGTTGCCGAGAAGGCCAAGGTCGCCCGCGTCCGGGCAAAGCATCTCGGGCTGAAAACCACGAAACGCAAAATCCCCTACCGGCGTTTTGACGACACCCCGGTTTGGCCGAAATAGGAGCATCGACATGACACCCTCACCTCCTGACCCCCGCATTGTCGCCGCCGCGCAGGCCGACGATGTGCGCGCCCTCTGCGGCATGGATCGCAAACACAGCCCCGAACACTACGCGAGGCTGATCGCCGGGGAAATACACCCGGCAGACGACGCCCCATCCCCCGGCTTGACCGCGTGGGTGATCGTATTCGCCGCCATCGTGATCGTGGCCGCTATCGGGGTGATGACCCTGCCCGCCACGCCTGCGCCCTACACTGGGCCGGGGTTTGAAAACTGCCGAGGGAGGTGCTGAGATGAACCACCACGCCTCATGGGGACACCGGATCCGCAAACACAAGCCGACGCGCCGCATACCAATCCTGTTTTTCGCGGCGATCGGCACGACACTGGCAACCATGTTTGCCGTGCTGGTGTTCGCATGACCCGCCCCAAGCCGAAACTCACCGGCATCTGGCTGCACATCGCCGCAGCCTGCACCCTCATAGCCTGCATCGCTCTGGTGATGATGGGCAAGATCGGAGACTGAGGCATGACAAAGAACAAGATGACAGACCTCAATGACCACCTGTTCATGGCTCTTGAGCGCCTGAATGACGATGATGCCACCGCCGAGGACATAGAGCGCGAAGCCAAGCGCGCAGAGGCCATTGTGAACCTTGCCGATCAGATCGTCAGCGGCCACCGCCTGAGCCTCGACGCGGCAAAACTCTTTGCCCAGCACGGCGCAGGTGTTTTGCCCATGCTCCCGCAGATAGGCAATACCGCGCCAAAGGTGATCGAGGACAAGGGCGAATGAAGGGGCGGCAGATCACCTATAGCCAGGGCGAATTGGCTTGGATTGAGGCACGTCGCGCGATGGCACGGCGCGATCTGCATGCAGCGTTCTGCGCAGAATTCGGCCGCCGCGACGTCAGCCAAACAAACCTGACAGCGCTCTGCAAGCGCAAAGGCTGGCTCACAGGGCGCACCGGGCAATTCGTGCCGGGAGAACCCAGTCACAACAAAGGTCAGAAGGGCGTGCGATATCCCGGCAGCGAAAAGGGATGGTTCCGCAAAGGATCGAAGCCCATGAACCGCGTGCCACTCTACTCAGAGCGCGTCGGTAAGGATGGCTACATTGAGATGAAAGTGCCGGTTCCGAACCCCTACACCGGCCACTCAACCCGTTTCATGCACAAGCACCGATACCTTTGGGAAGAAGCCAATGGCCCATTACCCGAAGGCATGGCGCTGAAATGCAAAGACGGGGACAAGACAAACACCGAAGCCACGAACTGGGTCGCAGTCCCCCGTGCGCTCCTGCCCCGCCTCAATGGCCGCTTTGGCCGCAACTACGAAGATGCGCCGGCAGAACTGAAACCGCTGATCCTCGCTACCGCAGAGCTTGAACATGCGGCGCGTGAAGCGAAGAGGAAAAAGGCATGATGCGCGCCGCCGCAACCCAATGGACAACCGCAGCCACAGAGAGGGACCGATATGGTAACGCCGGAAATCCTGCGTGAGATACTGCGTTATGAGCCAGAAACTGGTCTTCTGTTCTGGCGCGAAAGGCCGCAAAGGTTCTTTCGCAACTACCGCAGTTGCCGGTCTTGGAACGGCAAGTTTGCTGGCACTGAGGCGCTCAATTCACCGAACGACAGAGGCTATAAGTGCGGAAACATTTTCGCAAAGCACTATGCCTCTCATCGCGTCGTTTGGGCAATTGTCTATGGCGAGTGGCCCACCGAGCAGGTCGACCACATAAACGGAGATCGCGCAGACAACAGGATTGAGAACCTGCGCGCGGTTTCATCGTGTGAGAACAATCACAACAGACAGCTTCCATCCAACAATTCGAGCGGCCAGATGGGCGTAAATTGGCACAAAAACCAACGCAAATGGTGCGCGAGCATAACGGTTGCAGGTCGGAGAAATCACTTAGGTCATTTCAACTGCATAACCGCAGCGAAGTGTGCCCGCATCGCTGCCGAGGTCAAACATAGATTCCACAGCAACCACGGGAGGGCGAGAGCATGAGCGACAAGCCAATTCTATTCAGCGCACCGATGATCCGGGCCTTGCTCGACGGGCGCAAGACGCAGACGCGGCGAATTATGAAAAAAAAGGCGGCGCACGATGCCTTGGCGACATTTGGCCCGGTGTTTCTAAGCCTGCCGGGCAATCGTGATCTATTGCCGATTAATGTCATCCCCGGCGACCGGCTTTGGGTGAAGGAAACTTGGCGACCATCTATCAGCGCCGCTGACCCTTGGCACGTTGCGGTTTTGTATCCGCACACAGGTGACGTAAAGCACTGGAATTGGTCATCCGATGCCGATTTTGGCGATTGGAAAATCCCGAAAGCTGCCGCAACCGGGAATGTCACGCCTCTTTTTATGCCACGTTGGGCTTCCCGCCTGACCCTTACCGTCACAGACGTGCGCGTGCAGCGATTGCAGGAGATCAGCGAGGCGGACGCAGTGGACGAGGGGATAGATCAGATCGACCAACGTGAAGGTGTGCCAATCTGGCGCAATTACGCAAACGGTCAAAGCATACTTTCGACGGGCGGCCTCGTGATGCCAACCGCCAGCTTTCACAGCTTATGGAACAGCCTCCACGGCCCCGACGCATGGCACGCAAACCCATGGGTGGTCGCGCTGACGTTCGACGTTCACCGCCGCAACATCGACCAGATGGTTGATCCCGCATGACCCACCACCCCCACGCCGCCGCAACCCCAAACGGCGGTCAGGCCAGCACCGCGCCATCACTCACAGATTCCAGAGCGGTGCTGGCCGATATCACCCACCACGACGCCCGCACGATCAGACACGCCAGCCTGCGCGTCCTGTTGCAAGGCACAGACCCTACCGAACGGCAGGACGCCAGAGCGGCCCTGCAATTGATCAGGAAAGGAACGATACGATGATCAGCCCAGCAGGCTTTGCCATGGCAGGCGAGCACATCGCCAAGTTTGCGACCGGCGCATCATCGCGCGCCATTGCGGCCCACCTAGCAGGCGTCGGAGATCCGCGCGGCGATTACCCGATGGACGCCGCCGACTTTGGCCGCTGCGAAACGCTGCTGACAGAATGCCCGTCCCTGCGCGACAGCTTCGCCCGCATGGCCGAGGTCAACGACTATTGGGCCGCACTGGTGCCCGCTTGGGAGAGCATCCGCACGGCAGAGGATCAGACCGCAGCGATCAAGGCGATCATCGTCCCGATTGAGGATGCAGACCCCGCCATAATCCGCCTCGGGGACAATATGCGCATGCGCGTTGGCAAAGAGCCCTTAAGAGGCAAGGAACCCCAAAAGATGAAAGAGACCGCCGCCGACCGGGACGTGCGTAACAACGCCTATCGCGTCACCGCCGCCGAGCTGCGCCAGTTCATCGAGCGTTGGGAACGCCTCGACGCCGAAAAGAAGGACATCGCCGATCAGCAAAAGGAGGTCATGGCCGAGGCCAAGGGGCGCGGCTACGACACCAAGATCATCCGCCAGGTGATCGCCCTGCGCAAGCGCGACAAGGATGACATCGCCGAAGAAGAGGCGGTGCTCGAGATGTATAAAGAAGCGTTGGGGATGGTGTGATGGGAACCTACACGATCACAATTGATGAGCACGCAGACAGGCGGCTTCACAAAGCGGCGGCGGAACTCGGGCGATCTGTCGAGGATTTGATTGAAAGCGCCGCAGAAGAAAGCGCCAACGAGTATTTTCGGTACCGCTCAGACGATCCAGCACGCGCGGTCGGCGGGGCAAGATCATGACCGCCGCCACCCACTACGCTGCCCTGCGCATGGCCGTGCTGGCCGAGGTGCCCGCGCTGCATGCCGAAGAGATGCGCTTTGGCCGGGCCATTGCCCGCGAGCTCGCCTTGCCCCTCGACGTGACCAAAGCCATCCTGCGCGATCTGCGCAACGATGGCTTGATCCACCTGAGCCCCACCTGCGATTGGGATACTGGCATGCCCAACGGATCAGGATGGATCAGGACCAGAACGGGGGAAGAGCACCACCTCCGCGCCATCGCGGATGCAGGGGAGGCGGGTTGAGGCAATGCCCCGCTGGGACGGCCTACCGCAGCACTGGATACGGGACACGCAGCCGCATGATCGCTGGTGTTCAAGATGCAGACGGTGGGTGTCCAAGTGGCACGAACACCACAGCCCGGAGCGCAAGGGCGACACCAGCGTTCCGCAGATCGTCAAAAAGGACTGACTGATGAAACGATACGACCCATCCCGCGCAGACAAGCGCAACATTGTAGAAAAGGCTTTTGGCCTGATCTACGCCATGAATGACGAGGAAGCCGAAAGTCTGGTGGAAAGGCTTAAAGACATGGCTCGAAAAGATAGCACCCGCGCAAAATTTATTCTGAGCACCAAAATCAAGGACTGACCCATGCCCGCCGCCAACAGACATTTGTCATTCACCAAGACACGGAATCCGCTTTTCTGTGTTCCAGCAAAAGAGCGCAAAGCCATCCTACAGCGTGAGCGGCGCTTGCGGCGATCTGGAGAGTGGGGTGAGTGGGAGCGCATTGAAAATCCGCACCGCCATCAATCGCCGGGCTGGCTTGGCGACGTCGATCATGTCCGCAAGAACCGGGTTTTTTCAGTTCTGGTTCGCGATGTGGGATCAGCTATCCATCTTGCTGTATCGAGCCTTTCAGGCGACCGCCCCACATGGCCGGAAATGCAGCGCATCAAGGATGAATTGGCGGGGCCGAAGGCAACCGCAGTTGAGGTTTATCCGCCCGCCGATGAGGTCGTTGATCAGGCTGACATGTATCATATCTGGGTGCTGTTTCGGCCTCTTCCATTTTCTCTGCATGGAAAGAGATAAACCATGCCCGCCGCCCGCACAACGGAGAGACCCATGACAATAGAGGCGCAGATACAGCAAGCAACCGCCACCATTGCCAGCCTCGCCAGTGAGGTGCGGGCGCTGCGTGAGTTGATCGCCCCGCCGAGCGACATGCTCACAATCGCAGAGGCGGCAGAGCGGCTTGACGTGAGCCAAGACACGATCCGGCGCAAGGTGCGCCTGGGGGAACTGAAAACGAACGGCATGACCGGGAAAGCAAAGAGGGTGAAGGTATGAGACTATATTTGGATTGCGACGGGGTGTTGGCCGATTTTGATAGCGCGTTCGAGGCGCAATTCGGGCACGCGCCTATGGACTATGAGAAGCGCAAAGGATCAAAGATATTCTGGCGAGACATACGCAATGAAGCGCCGGAATTCTATCGCAACCTGCCATTGATGTCCGACGCAATGACGCTCTTTTCAGCCGTTTCTCACCTACGCCCTGTGATCCTGACCGGATGCCCGCGTGGTGGATGGGCCGAGACCCAAAAGCTGGAATGGGCAAGGGAGCATTTCAAGGGCGTGCCGATGATCGTCTGCATGTCTCGGAATAAGCGCGAATACTGCCACCCCGGCGATGTTCTGGTTGACGACCGCTTGCACTATGCCGACTTGTGGAAAGAGGCGGGCGGCATTTTCGTGCATCATAAAAACGCCGAAAACTCGCTGTTTGATCTGCGATCAATGGGGATTATTGACTAATCCAGCCGCTTCGCAATATCGACCGCCGTTTCCCGATAATAGGTGTTGCTGAGAATTCGGAGATCCCGGTGGCCGCTGATCTTGGCGAGCGTCAGCACGTCCACCTTGCGCGCCAGAGCGGTCAGAGCATAGGCGCGGGAATCGTGAAACGTCAGCCCCTTGATCATTGCCTTGGCCTTCATCTTGCGAAACAGCGCGTCAAGCTGACCGCTCGATAACCCGAACACCGGATCACGCCCCACGAGAGGCCGCAGCAGATCCACCGCCGCCGTGGTCATAGGCACGTCGCGCGCGGTCCCGTTCTTGGTCAGGGGCAGATGCGCCACGCGCCTATCCAGATCGACATTGGCCCATGTCAGCCCGCATATCTCACCGGCCCGCATTGCGGTTTCGCACGCAAACCGGAATGCATGGAACGCCCGCCCGGTGGCCGTTGACAGATCATCCCCCGCCACATGTGCCAGAGCCTCGATTTCCGCCGCCGTGGGTAGCCTGTCACGCGGCGCAGGCTCTTGCGGCTTGCGCACCCCCGTCATGGGGTTGTCGCGCATCAGGCCCCACTCCTCGCGCGCCTGCGTGAACACCGCGCCAAGCAATCCCATTTCCCGCCGCACCGATCCCGGCGCTACGGACTGCGCCCGCTGGTCACGCCATGCCGCGATATGCTTTGGCTCCAGATCACCAAGCCGATGATGCCCGAGGTCGCGCGCCATTTTGGCAAGCCGCATGGCCTCCCAGCGGTGTCCGCGCTTGGCCGGGGAAATCTCACGCGCATACCTGTCCAGCAGATCGGCCAACGACATTGCCGCCGCGATCTTGCGGCTACTGGCGATCTGGTATTCCTCGTGCGCGGCCCAATCTTTCGCGGCTTGGCGGGTTGGTAATACCTTTGACTTGCGCACCCCCTTGCGGGCAATCTGCGCGCGCCAGCCTTTGCCGTGCTTTGTGATCGAGGCCATGGGGAAAAAGAATCGCGCCGTGGGGAAAAGATGCGCGAATGAATGCGTGAAAATGCACGCGGATAGCAAGCATGGGGATGCATGGGGGCCAAGTTATCCCCAATAAATGCGCATATTTGCCGATAAATGCACGTAACTGCGCGGGAATATGGTGCCCAAGGTGGGATTCGAACCCACACACCCGTAAAGGCGGCGGATTTTGAATCCGCTGCGTCTACCGTTCCGCCACTTGGGCCCGATGTGGTAATTAGCGAAGCCCGCAGGCCTCGTCCAGTGGCGAAACAGCATTTTCGCCGGAATCTGTGGCTTAATCCTCTCGGCCCTTGACCCCGGCATGCGGGCATGATGTGTCGCGATAGATCAACAAA
>Ga0209346_1000398_pt1 | contig 41324 bp, 47 predicted proteins | sample AutmiccommunBRH9_FD_187381 | JGI IMG/M metagenome (GOLD analysis project Ga0209346, IMG submission 187381) | Deep subsurface microbial communities from Mt. Terri, Switzerland - Autotrophic microbial communities BRH/9 (SPAdes) (version 2) | ecosystem: Environmental > Aquatic > Deep subsurface >...
GATTTTGAGGGTTTTTCATGGCTAATACGCCGCAAGCAAAAAAACGTATCCGTCGCAACACGCGCCGCACCGCGATCAACAAGAATCGCCTGAGCCAGATCCGCACCAAGATCAAGGCCGTGGATGCAGCCGTTGAATCCGGCGACAAGGACGTTGCTGCGGCAGCTCTGAAGGCCGTGCAGCCCGAACTGGCACGCGGTGTGTCGAAGGGCCTCTATCACAAGAATACGGCGTCGCGGAAATTCAGCCGCCTGACAAAACGGGTTGCCGCGCTGCAAACCGCCTGATCAGTTTTTCCGACGTATGAAAAGATTGACCCGCCCGATTGTGGCGGGTTTTCTTTTGCCCGGCGGCCAGGCAATGGTTGGACTGTCTGCCGATGCCGCTTGCCGAATTTCCGCCCGATCGGCCAGGCTAATGACCTTGACCCCGTTTTTTCCTTGTGTGGTCGCTGCGAAAGAGTCCAAGCTGGGCACGACGCATCAATCTGTCGCTGTTCAAAGCCGGTTCAGCCCGCCTTCCTTATCATGCAGGAAAATCTAGTGGGTATCTTGAAGGATAAAAGATGAGTATTTTTGCTAAACGCGCTGTTTCTCGAAAGAGGCTTGCGCTGCTTGCACCGCTTGCCGTTCTGACCCTGGCAGCCTGTGCGACACCGTTTCGAGCCGACGTGCAGCGCTTCGCGGCGCTTCCTGATACCACCGGCCAAAGCTTTGCCGTGGTTGCCGATGATCCCGAACTGTCCGGCGGACTCGAGTTCGGGCAATATGCAGCAATGGTCGAACAGCGCATGATGGACCTCGGCTATCGTCGCAGCGCCAGTCCTGCGGCAGCGGAACTGATTGTCAGGATGGACTATGATATCGACAACGGCCGGGAAAAGGTCGTCGCCGACTATGACCCGTTCTATCCGACGGGCCGATTCGGCGGATATTACGGACGCCATCGCTATCTCTATGGCTTCCACGACCCGTTCCTGTTCGGTGGTCCCGGCTTTTCCGGCTATAATGGAGTGCGCAGCTTTACCGTCTACACGACCGAGCTGGAAATGAAGATAGACCGGGCCGCCGATGGCGAACGCCTGTTCGAGGGCAAGGCCGAAGCACTGTCGCGTTCGAAGAACCTGACCTATCTGGTGCCGAATCTGGTCGAGGCCATGTTTACCGATTTTCCCGGGAATAGCGGCGAACGGGTCCGGATTTCGGTCGCGCCCGAGAAAAAATAGGCGCGAGGCGCTTCAGCTTTCCAGCTGGCGGAGCAGCATCCGGACATCATTGTCCATTTCGCTGTCTTCGCCGCGCAAATGCTCGACCAGCTTGACTGCATGGATGACCGTGCTGTGGTCGCGGCCGCCGAATTTCCGGCCGATCTCGGGATAGCTGCGCGGCGTCATCACCTTGGCCAGATACATGGCGACCTGCCGCGGCCGGGCGACCGCGCGGGCGCGGCGCTTGGATGACATTTCGTTGCGGTCGAGCCGGTAATATTCGCATACCGTGCGCTGGATCTCGTCGATCGTGATCCGGCGACGACAGGCGCTCAATATGTCGGACAATTGTTCTTCTGCCAGGTCGCGGCTGATTTCGCGTCCGGTCAACTGCGCATAAGCAAGCAGCTTGTTGAGGCCGCCTTCCAGTTCGCGCAAATTGCGGCTGATCGTGCGAGCCAGAAAATCGACAACCTCTTCCGACACATGCTGGTGCGGCATGGTTGCCAGGCGGTGCTTAAGAATATCACGGCGCAGTTCGAGACCGGCGGACTGGATGTCGGCGACCAAGCCCATGGACAGGCGCGAAAGCAGCCGCTGGTCGACGCCGTCCAGCGCTTGCGGCGGGCGATCTGCCGCCACCACCACACGTTTGCCGCGGCTGATCAGAGAATCGACCGTGTGGAGAAATTCCTCCTGGGTAGAATTCTTGCCGACGATGAACTGGATGTCATCGATCATCAGCAGATCGGCTTCGCGCAGCGAGGCCTTGAACTCCATCCCCTCGTTGCGGCGCATGGCCGATACGAATTCGATCATGAAGCGTTCTGCGGACATGTAGATGATCGTCGCCGCGGGAAATTCTTCCCGAAATGCATGGCCAATGGCATGCATCAAATGGGTTTTGCCCTGGCCGGTGGAAGACTGGAGATAAAGAGGGCTGAATAGAGGCTTGTCCGCTGCCGCGGTGCGCTGCGCGGCGTTGAGCGCGAGAACATTGGAGTGACCGGCGATAAACTGGTCGAAGGTCATCCTCGGATCCAGATCCAGCCGAAATTTGTTTTCCGGAACAGACTGGTTTGCAAAACGGGACGCAGCGCTGTTGCCGGGCGTAATCTGGATGATTTTTGCAGCCCCGGACTGGGCCTGAAAGGCCAGATTGCTGACGGCCGGGTGATGGGCTTTCCATGCCAGCAACAGGCGTTCGGCATAGCGGTCGCGGACCCAGGTGGCAGCAAATTCCGAAGGTAGTTCCAGCTGCAACAGGCCTGTGTCCGAATCGAAGGCTGACAGCTTGATCGGCTTGATCCACTGGCCGAAAATCTGTGCACCCAAATCGCGGCGAAGACCTGCGCAGATCTTGAGCCAGACAGTTTCCAGGTCGGTTGAAATGACAATCTCTCCAGAAACAGGACTATCTTCGGACAGCCGGTCAACCCGGCCCTGCACTTTTTCGTTCACGAACATCCCCCGACAACTTCCCCGTTTGGCGCTCGATTGCAGCGCCGACAATTGACCGCAGACCCTGAATTAAGCGGCTCTCATGACCCCCAGCCATGGGAATGAATCAGGCACAACGGATCTGATGTCGAAAACACGTTTTCAACCATCATTTTTATTTTCAAATTAGGCTCGGATATTGCAATCGCAGCCCTCAGCCGAGCCTCTCTAGTAAGCCCGTCCGACTGAGTCGATCAAGAGCGGCCTTGTAAAAAAAGTGAAATATTTCGATTGACAGCGACAAGCCACGGATTTTGCTAAATATCTTTTTAACTTACTGTAAAACATAGAATATCTTCTGTGGATAAAGAGGCATAACTGGCGAATCGCGGAGTCAGCTAGGGTTCTGGCTCAAGGACCGATGATCACCTCCGATGGGCGATGAAAATCATGCTACAGGCCAACTTGTTGGCAAAGGAATGCAAATAGTCTTGCCAAAGGCGCCATGATTTGGCAATGGCGCTCGCCTGACCCCGACGATGCGAGCATGCATCTGGTCATGGGGCGATTAGCTCAGTTGGTAGAGCGCTTCGTTTACACCGAAGATGTCGGCGGTTCGAGCCCGTCATCGCCCACCACCCTTTCGATACAAAGTCGAGATTGGTGTTTGGATGGAATTGGCTTCAGCCGAAATTTAATAGCGCGATTGCACAGGCCAGCGCCACAAGCGCAGCGGCTAGCATGGAAGATCGGGGTGGCCGATTTTTGGTTTCGGGCGCCACAGGAAAGTCGGCGCGGGATCGACGCCCCGTTAGCATCGCTCCGACAAGCTTCTCTTTCAGCAGGAAATGATAGATCCCGATCGCCGTGATATGAAGCCCGATCAGAGTCGCCAGCAGATTGAAGTTGAATTCGTGCACTTCTGCAAATTGCCGGCCGGTTTCGAACGATATCAGGGCGGCCAATGGACCGGACTCGAGGCCGTCCACGTCGACGGAGAATAATCCGCTTGTCACCTGGATAGCCAGTATCAGAAGCATCGCGAAGACGCTCAACGCAGCCAGGGGACTGTGGCCGAAGGTCGATGCCGGTTCCCGGCGTCGCAATTTGCTGAGGTAGGGACCTAGCGATCCGATGCGCCGAATCATGGGGCCGAATCGAGCTGTCCATGTACCCAGAAAGCCCCATAACAGCCGAAACAGGACCAGCGCGAACATCGCCAGACCGAAGCTTTTGTGCCAGTCCATATGGCCTTCCTCGGCTGTCCACCAGAGCAGCGGGACAAGTATCACCATCAGCCAGTGCACCAGCCGGACGGCACCGTCCCAGACCAGGATTCGCGTTGGCTCGGTGGACATGCCGGATCAGTCGTCCTTGCGGTATTTGTCGTGGCAGTCCTTGCATTTGCCGCCGGTGGCCTGGAACGCTGCGGCAATTGCAGCGACATCTCCGCCCTGCGCAACGGTGTTCAGCTGGGCAGCCGCATCCTGCATCGCGACAACCTTGGCATTGAAGTCTGATGTGTCTTCCCAGATCACTGGCAATGCGTCGGTTTTGACACCGGATTCGGGTCCGGTTCCTTCCGGAAACCAGTCGGCCATGCCTTGTGCCTCTTTGGGCACAAGCGCAGCGGCGGCCTGGATCTGCGGCAGATCGGGGCTGTCCGTCTTCAGCTGATCACTGATCGTCTTGAATGCCTTGCCTATCTCCTTGAGATGAGCCTGCCGTGCTTCGATCTGTTCCTTCACGGTCATCCCACCGGGAAGCTCGACATTTGCCAATCGGGAATCCGCATCCGATTCAGCATTTTGTCCACAGGCAGAAAGCAGCGCAAGGCTGGCAAGGGTCGGGAATATCATTAGGGATTTGCAGCGTCTCATCTAACTCTCCGTTGCCAAAGTCACCGGAGAATAGCCAAATTTGGAACCAACGCAACGGATTCCCGCGATCAAAACCTTGGTTCTGACCGGCTCCGATATCGTGGAACGCGGCTCAGCCTTCCGCCAGCGTGTCTTCCAACAGGGCAGCGGCCTTGGCACCATCCCAGTGCATGGCGCCGATCACCCGCCACACCTCCTTGCCCCGCGCATCATATAGAACGGTGGTTGGCATCAAGCCCGAACCGAAGCCAAAGCTCAGGCCGTTTTCCGGATCGACATAGGGTTCCAGTTCCTGAAATTTGCCGCGCTCGAAAAACGGCAGGACCTTTTCGGTACCCTGGATGTCCTGAGACACCACCAGCACCTTGAGACGGTCCTTCTCCCGCGCCGCCAGTTTGTCGAGCATCGGCATCTCGACAATACAAGGGGCACACCAGGTCGCCCAGATGTTTACCAGCAAGGGCTTGCCGGAGAAGTCGCTCAACCGGACCGTGCTCCCGTCGGGTGCCTGGAATGTCGTGTCGACCATTTCCGAACCACGCTGGGAAATATCCAGTTTGCCAACCAGACCCTGGCCACTTTCGATGGTCTCGCCTTCTTCCTGAGCCGTGCCATCAGCAAATTCTTGCCCCGCTTCGCCGGAGTCTCTATCGCAGGCACCCAGGCTCACCAACAGGATCATGGACAGGACGGTACGCATCACTAAAGGCACAAAAAATTCCAATATCATGTGGGGTGGCAGATTTGCCGATGGCCCTTCATCAATCATGCGCGAGATAAACGCCTCCATCCCGTTCGACAAGAAATTATGGCGACATGATATTCGTGCGAGCCTGGCCCATGTCGCGATGCTGGCGGAGCAGGGGATTGTCGAGGCAGCGGATGCGACGCAAATCACCGATGGCCTGAACCAGATCGCTAAGGAATTTGAGGCCGGCGGTGTCACCGAAAACCTTGATCTTGAAGACATTCATATGCACGTGGAAGCGCGTCTGTCGGAGATAGTCGGGCCGGTGGCGGGACGCTTGCATACGGCGCGTTCGCGCAATGACCAGGTCGCGACCGATTTCCGGCTCTGGGTGCGGGACGCGATGGACATGGCTGACAGCGCGCTGGCGGCGTTGCAGAAGGCGCTCGTGGATCGCGCCGAGGAACAGGCCGAGACGATCATGCCGGGCTTCACCCATTTGCAATCGGCGCAGCCGGTCAGCCTTGGCCATCATCTGATGGCTTATTATGAAATGATCCGCAGGGACCGCTCGCGTTTCGCCGATGCGCGGCAACGAATGAATCAGTCACCGCTTGGTGCGGCGGCGCTGGCAGGAACCGGATTTCCGATCGACCGGGAAAAAACGGCGTCAATGCTGGGCTTTGACGGTCCGACCGCCAATAGCCTGGATTCGGTATCGGACCGGGATTTCGCGCTCGACTATCTGATGGCGGCCACCCAGTGCAGCCTGCACCTTTCCCGGCTGGCGGAAGAATTCGTGATCTGGGCGAGCCAGCCGTTCGGTTTTATCAAACTGCCCGACAGTTTCTCCACCGGATCCTCGATCATGCCCCAGAAACGCAATCCCGATGCCGCCGAGCTTGTGCGCGGCCATTCGGGGCGCATCGCCGGGGCGATGACTGCCCTGCTGATCACCATGAAAGGTCTGCCGCTCGCCTATTCCAAGGACATGCAGGACGACAAGCCGCCGGTGTTCGAAGCCCATGACCTGCTCGGCCTCTCGATTGCCGCGATGACCGGCATGGTGGCGGAAGTGGAATTCAGTGGCCAGCGGATGCGTGCACTGGCGGAATCGGGCTATTCGACCGCCACCGATTTTGCCGACTGGCTGGTGCGGGAGGCGAAGCTGCCGTTTCGCGAGGCGCACCATGTCACCGGCGCGGTAGTGGCACTGGCCGAAAAACAGAATTGCAGTCTGGCGGACCTGACTCTCGACCAGTTTCAGGCAATCGACAAGCGGATCGATTCCGATGTATTCAGCGTGCTGAGTGTGGATGCTTCGGTAAGAAGCCGATCCAGCTATGGCGGGACCGCCCCGGATCAAGTAAGAGTGCAGATTGCCAAGGCCCAAAAAGCCCTGGGCTCGGAGAGCTGAAATGAAGAAACTGCAGTCGATTCTGCTGTTGGCAGCAGGTACCATGATTCTGGCAGCATGCGGCAACCGCGGTGCCTTGCAGCCGGCGAAGGGCGAGGCACTGCCACCGCCCGTCTATGGCGAGATGAAAACGCCCAGCGGAGAAGAATTGCTCGTCCCGTCGAGCCAGGCAAAACCGGAGCGGAGCGACGAACTGCTTCGCCGGTCTGAAAAACGCCAGGATGACGAATTTGACCTGCCGCCGCCCGGCTAATCCCTTCCATCGGTTTGAAAGTACAAGATATTGGACCATTTCCAGCTTAAAAATGGTATATTGCATGCGGAAGATATTCCGCTGTCTAAAATCGCGAAAGAAGTGGGGACTCCGGTCTATGTCTATTCGCGGGCGACGCTCGAGCGCCATGCGCGCGTTTTTCGCGAAGGCCTGAAGGATGCCGGGAAGGTCCACCTGGCATTCGCGGTAAAAGCGAACCCCAATCTGGCTGTGCTCCGGATACTGGCCAATCAGGGCTATGGCGCGGACGTGGTTTCCGGCGGCGAATTGCAGCGTGCTCTTGCAGCGGGAATGAAGGCGAAAGACATTGTTTTTTCCGGCGTTGGCAAGAGCCGCGAGGAACTGACGCTCGGCCTTGACGAAGGCATTGGCCAATTCAATCTGGAATCGGAGGAAGAAGGCGAAATGCTCGCGGAAATCGCAGCCGCCCGGGGCGTCAAGGCCTCCGCGACCCTGCGCGTCAATCCCGATGTAGATGCCGGCACCCATGCCAAGATTTCGACGGGCAGGAAGGAAAATAAATTCGGCGTTGCGATCAATGTGGCGCCCGATATTTATGCGCGGCTTGCCCAATTGGACGGGCTCGATCTGCGCGGGGTTGCGGTGCATATCGGTAGCCAGCTGCAAAGCCTTGATCCGCTGGAAAAATGCTACGAAAGAATGGGGGAGCTTGTCACGCTGCTGCGAAGCGCTGGGCATGTCATCACCCATGTCGACCTGGGTGGTGGCCTGGGCGTGCCCTACAAGCCGGATGACAATCCGCCAAGCCCGGCAGAATATGGTGCGATGGTGGCGCGGGTGACGCGGGACTGGGATGTCACCCTGATGTTCGAGCCGGGGCGGGTGATTGCCGGAAATAGCGGTGTCATGATCACCAAGGTAATCCGGATCAAACCGGGAGTGAACAGCGATTTCGTGATTGTCGATGCAGCAATGAACGATCTGATGCGACCAGCGATCTACGATGCATGGCATCATTTCGAGGCGGTTGAACCCAGCGGCGAGACGATGGTCGCATCGATTGTCGGTCCGATTTGCGAGAGCAGCGACATTTTTGCCAAGGAACGGGTCGTCGACCGGGTGCAGACCGGTGATCTCGGCATATTCCGTACCGCCGGGGCCTATGGTGCAACCATGGCGAATACCTATAACAGTAGGCCCCTGGTACCCGAGGTACTGGTCGACGGTGATCGCTATGCGGTGGTCGCGGAGCGGATCGAGCCGGCCACGATTATGGCTGCCGAACATGTTCCAGACTGGCTGAAATGAAACAGCTGCCGATCTTCGTGAATCTTTCCGGGCGAAAGGTCATTTTGCTCGGAACCGGGGAAATGGCAGATGCCAAGCGGCGGCTATACGAACGAGCCGGGGCCGTGGTTGTCGCTGATGAAGCAGCGTCGGATGTTGCCCTTGCGGTTGTTGCCCTCGAGGACGCTGCTGAAGCAGCGGCGGCTGTCGACCGTCTCAAAGCGAGGGGGCTTCTGGTCAATGCCGTCGACCGATCGGCCCTGTGCGACTACACGACGCCGGCGATTATTGACCGCGATCCGGTGCTGATCGCTATTGGCACTGGCGGTGCCTCGGCGGGCCTGGCCAAAGCGCTACGCCAGAGGCTGGAACAATTGATACCGGCAAATCTGGGCGGTCTCGCCAGCGGCCTTGATGCCGCCCGGGACCGGATCAAAGGGATCTGGCCCGACAGCGCCCAGCGCCGCAAGGCCATTGATGCGGCTCTTGATCCGGGCGGCCCTCTGGATGTGTTGTCCGAAGGCTCGTCCACTCATCTGGAGACCTGGCTTTCGATGCCTTCCGCAGCAGGTCCGTCAGAGGTCGAGGACATGTTGCTGACCAGCGCTGACCCTGATGATCTCACCCTGCGGCAGGCCCGGCTGCTGGGACGCGCCGACCAGATCGTTGCCAGCCATGACGTGCCGCAAGCGGTGCTCGACCGCGCCAGGGCGGATGCGGAGCGGCTCGACCTTGCGCTATGGGACGAGACGCCCGCAAAAGGTCTCACGGTAAGAATCAGGATGAAGATATGATCTCGGGGCTGCCGGAACTGGCCAAGGCCGATATCGTCACCGTGCTGCAAACCGCGATGGCGCCAGCGTTTCTGCTGGTGGCGATGAGCGGAATGCTCAATATATTTACCGGTCGACTGGCGCGGATCATCGACCGATCGCGGGTCATGCAGGATCGCTATCTCGAAACCGAGGGAGCGGAGCATGTCCTGTGCGTCAATGAATTGCGGGATCTGCAGATGCGCATCAAATTTGTGAACAGTGCGATCTACTTCACGGTTGTGAGCGCGATTGTTGTCTGTTTCCTGATCGGATTATTGTTTGCCATGGGACTGACGAGCAATCCGCTGCTGCCGGAAATCGTCGCCGGCGCATTTGTCGCGGCCGTCCTGTTGCTCTCGGTGGCCCTCATCCAATTTTCCCGTGAAGTGCGGATCGGCATTCGCGATTTCATGATCCGCGAGGAATATCTGGAAAGTTCCGACAGGGCGAAATGAAAAGAGGCTGCCGGTCCCGAAGGGCCAACAGCCTCTGAACATGGGTCAGCGGTAGGAAGTGCCGCTGCCGGGTTGCCTGATCGCTAGATCAGATTTGCCCCCCGAACGGATTTTTCCGACCCCTGTGCTGAACCATGAGACATCGGACCACCTCCTTTCGCTTGTGAATGAAATACGAACTGTTGCATTGAACTTCTCTCCGCTGTTCGACGCTTGAGGTGTGAATCAATTCCGCCTCGCGAACAAGACTTGAAATTTTTTAATTTGCTGTCACAATTGCGCGTTCCGGCCTGATGATCAGCGGATTACCGTCGGCAATCTTCCACCACGCGACTGAATTCCGGCCAAGCGGGGATTGCGAGCGATGGCAGTCCACTGGTTTCGACGGCAAACCGGCCCCGGCTATAGGCGATGCGGTCCATCATGATATCAGCGGGTGATAGCGAAACAGCTGCGTATGATGGCGTTCCGCCACTATTGGCTGCGGGATAGGAAGCCTGTCCCGCTGTCGCCCGCAAGACCATGGTAGCTCCATCGCCAACCGAACCGGAGCGGGAGAGAAATAATCGCCGACGCGATTGATCGCAGCGGAAGATGAAGATGGCGTCTTTGCCCATTTCGCCGAATAGCGCCAGCGAACCGCGGTCGTCTTTTCGATAGGTCCACGTGCCGGGGGTTATCGGCCAGTCAATCCAGTCACCCTGCGGTGCCGCCACTACCGGAGCCGGCGTATCGACAGGTTTGACGGGTTGCGGCGCGGGCGCCGGTTGAGGCGGCGCTGTCGAGCAACCTGCGAGGGCAAGGAGCGCGAGCGGAAGGATGCGCGTGATGGCAATGATTCTCATAACCAAGGAATATGGCCAAAAGCATCGGGCTAGGCTAGTCCTCATTTCCGATGTCCAGTTCCGAACCCAAAGTCGCGAAGCAACGCGTTGACCAGTTGTTGGCGGATCGAGGCCTTGCCGAGAGCCGGGCCAAGGCCCAGGCCTATATCATGGCGGGGCTGGTGACCGTGGCGGGCAAGAAAATCGACAAGCCGGGTCACAAGATCGCCAGCGATGCAGCGATAGAGCTCAAGGGAAAAGACCATCCGTGGGTATCGCGTGGCGGTATCAAGCTTGACCATGGGCTGCATTATTTCGGGATAGATGTCGGCGGAATGATCGCCATGGACGTCGGCAGCAGCACGGGCGGTTTCACCGATGTATTGCTGACCGGAGGCGCAACAAGGGTTTACGCGGTGGATAGCGGCACCAATCAGCTTGCCTGGAAGCTTCGACAGGACGAACGGGTCGTGGTGCACGAGCAGACCAGCGCCAGGATATTGACCGAGCAGCATATTCCAGAAAAAGTCGACGTCATTGTCTGCGACGCCAGCTTCATTTCGCTGGTCAAGGTGCTGGAACGACCGCTGACCTTTGCCAAAGATGGCGCGCTGCTGGTTGCGCTGGTGAAGCCGCAGTTTGAGGCGGAGCGCAGCGATGTCGGCAAGGGCGGGGTTGTCCGTAATGAATCGGTTCGCCTGGCCGCCTGCGAAAAAGTGAGACTCTGGCTGGTCGCATCGGGCTGGCGGATTCTGGGCATAACCGAAAGCCCGATCACCGGGCCGAAGGGCAATGTCGAGTTTCTGATCGGCGCTCAAAAATCTTCTGCCGAAACAATCGGTGGCGCTTGACTAGCATCGCACGGCTTGTTTTTGCTGACATTTCTCCCTAGCTGGGGGGCTATGACAAAAACGACTGATCCTGATCTTTTGCCGACCATGCCGCATATCGGAACCGCTTTTCAACGTTTGATCACGGACGTGTCCGACTGGCTGGCCAACCATTATATGGAGCTCATTCTGGCGATCGCCGTCGGCACCGCCATCTTCTTTTTGCTAGGCGCTATCAAACGCCTAGCGGCGCGCAAGGTCCGTAACAATGACGGACTAATCGGATATCGAGCCATCATTGGCAAAGCGATTGCCCGGACGAGCAAGATATTCATGTTGATGGTCTCGGCCCAGATCGTCGTGAGCTTTGCCAATGCCCCGCCCAGTGTCGACCGTGCCGTGCAAGTCCTGTTTACCATCGCCGCAGTCGCGCAGGCCGCGATCTGGCTGCGGGAAATCATATTGGGTCTGATCGTTCGCCGGACATCGCAGGATCCCGATCAGCATGAAACGCTGCACAGTGCAATGACCCTGATCCGGATATTGGTTACATTCGTGCTGTTTGCCATCGCGACCATCATGATTCTGGACAATCTCGGGATCAATGTCACCGGCCTGATCGCCGGTCTCGGCGTGGGCGGCATTGCCATCGGTCTAGCCGCACAGGGGATTTTTTCCGATCTCTTTGCCGCGCTGTCGATCATCTTCGACAAGCCGTTTCGGGCGGGCGACACAATCACCTATGGCACGACCACGGGCACTATTGAAAAAATCGGCCTGAAAAGCACGCGGCTCCGCTCGATCATGGGCGAGGAGATCATCATGTCGAACACCAACCTTCTCGACATGGAAATCACCAATCTCACCCGGCTGGCACGACGGCGGACACGGTTCGCGATCGGTGTCATCTATCAGACGAAGCCGGAAGAGGCGCGGCGTATCCCGGGTCTGCTCAAGGAGATAGTCGAAGACCATGCGGCCCAGTTCATCCGCTCGGGATTTGTCGGGTTCGGCGACAGTTCGATCAATTTCGAACTGGATTTTGACATCATGAGCGCCGATTATGAAGTGGTCTATGAAGGACGGCACCGGATCGGCCTGGCGATCCTGCAGGCGTTCAACGAGGAAGGTCTGGAATTTGCCTATCCGACGCAGACAACCTTTACCGCGGCTCCCGATGGCGAGATGATCCTGCCATATCCCGAGGGCGGTTTTGCGGCCCTGGTCAGCAAGGACTAGCATGCCGTAGCGGCAGCGAGGGCGTGAAGAAATCCCTTGTTAATTGCCCGATTAACGGGGACAATGTCGCCAAAATCCGACTCCTATATCAATCATAAAGGAACTACATCATGCGTGATGCCGTCATCGTTTCCACCGCCCGCACCCCCATTGGGCGTGCCTACAAGGGTGCCTTCAACACCACCACCGGCGCGACCCTTGGTCACTATGCCGCCAAGGCGGCCGTGGAACGGGCTGGCATCGATCCCGGCCTGATCGACGATGTGGTCTGGGGCAGCGCGCTGCAGCAGGGTTCGCAGGGCGGCAATCTGGCCCGCCAGGTTGCGTTGCGGGCAGGCTTTCCGATCGAAGTACCCGGCATGACGATCGACCGGCAATGTTCCTCCGGCCTGATGGCCATCGCTACCGCTTCCAAGCAGGTGACGCTCGACCGCATGGATATAGTCGTCGGCGGCGGCCAGGAGTCGATCTCGACCGTGCAGACGGCGGAAATGCGGGTCCAGCCCGACCGCGAGCTGCTCAAGATGCACGATGATATCTACATGCCGATGCTGCAGACCGCCGAAGTGGTGGCCGAGCGTTACGGGATCAGCCGGGAAGCCTGCGACGAATATGCCCTGCAATCGCAGATGCGCACGGCGGCAGCCCAGGAAGCCGGCCGGTTCGACGATGAGATTGTCGAAGTGACCACCACCATGGGTGTGCAGGACAAGGAAACCAAGGAAATTTCCCACGTCGAGGTGACGATCAGCAAGGATGAAGGCAACCGTCCATCGACCACGCTGGACGGGCTGCAGTCACTGAAGCCCGTGCTCGGGCCTGACAAGATCGTCACCGCTGGCAATGCTTCGCAGCTGTCCGACGGTTCGGCTGCCAGCGTGGTGATGGAAGCCAGGGCGGCCGAGAAGGCCGGCCTCAATCCGCTTGGCCGCTATGTCGGCATGGCGGTTGCCGGAACCAAGCCCGACGAAATGGGCATTGGTCCGGTCTTCGCGATCCCGAAATTGCTCGAACGCTTTGACCTGAAGATGGACGATATCGGTCTGTGGGAACTGAACGAAGCCTTTGCCGTGCAGGTCCTCTATTGCCAGCAGAAGCTGGGCATTCCCGACGAGCTTCTGAACGTCAACGGCGGTGCCATTTCGATCGGCCATCCCTATGGCATGACCGGCGCGCGCTGCACCGGCCATGCGCTGATCGAAGGCAAGCGACGCGGCGCCAAATATGCCGTGGTCACCATGTGCATCGGCGGCGGCCAGGGCGCGGCCGGCCTGTTCGAGATTTTCTAGAATCAACCATATCCGGGGTCGGCGGGGAACCGCCGGCCCTTTTCTATCAGGGAGAGAATATCATGACAGCAGTAGGCGTTATCGCGACATTGACCGTAGCAGAAGGCAAGAACGAGGATTTTGAAGCGGCTTTCAGCGAACTGATGGCCGCGGTCCGTGCCAACGAACCGGGCAACGAATTTTATTCGGTGTTCCAGAGCAAGAACAATCCGCAGCAATATAAGGTGCTCGAGCGCTATGTCGATCAGGCAGCGCTGGATGCCCATGGCAAATCGGACCATTTCCGTGCGAGTGGTCCAAAGCTGGCGCCCTGCATGGCGGCCGCTCCCGTAATCGAATATCTGGACGGCATCTAGTCCGCGCTTTTGGCGGGTAAAATCTTTCCAGACTTAAAGTGGAAACGGTCGACCCTGTCCTTTGCCAGCAGCAAGGGACCGTCGAGGTCGACCCATTGTGCAAGCTGGGCGAGGGCAAAGGCGGGCTTGATCGCCAATGATGTCGAGAGCATGCAGCCGACCATGATCTTCAGCTTCGCGGCTTGCGCTGCGTGCGCCATGGCCAGCGCTTCGGTTAAGCCGCCTGCCTTGTCGAGCTTGATATTCACTGCATCGTAAAAGGGCGCAATTCTATCGATATCGGCGCTGGTGTGGCAGCTTTCGTCGGCGCAAAGCGGAACCGGTGATTTTACACCGCTCAGCAAATGGTCGCGTCCGGCGCTGACCGGTTGCTCGATGAGTTCGACGGAATATTGCGCCAGTCGTCCGGCCTCTGCCGCGATATCGAGATCGTTCCAGCTCTCGTTGGCATCGACGATCAGGCGAGCGTTTGGTGCTCCATGATGGACCGCCGAAACCCGCTCGTGATCGTTATCGCCGGACAATTTCAGTTTCAGCAGTGTGTGGCCTCCGGCGGCTGCCTGCCTTGCCTGTCTTTCCATCAAGGAAGGCGGACCCAGAGAAATCGTCAAGGCCGAGTCCGTTGCTGTCGGTTCGGGCAGACCCGCGAGTTGCCACAAGGCGACATTCTCCGTTCGGCATTCCAGATCCCAGAGCGCGCAGTCCAGGGCGTTGCGGGCTGCTCCGCGCGCCATTTTCTGCAGCAGAAGCGCGCGATCGAGATTCGGATGCTCGGCGACGAATCCCCTTATTTCATCCGCGCACTTCTCTGCGCTCTCCCCTTCATAATAGATGGGTGTTGCTTCCGCCCACCCCGACAGGGGCCCGTCCGATATTTCGCACAGGATCACATCGACGTGGGTCTTTGCACCCCGGCTGATGATGAAAGCGCCAGCGACAGGCCATCGTTCAACGGTGACAGATACAGTGAGCGTCATGTTCCGCTTCTACTGCACAACAGCAAAAGCGCCACTCAATTTGCAAAGGGTCGGCCTCGCTGCGGCAAAGATTTGGGTGTCGTCCCGCCGGTCAATTGTCTGGCGATCGGCTGATGCCGGGCTTCTGCTGACCGGCGTGCCATATATGTGTCGAGACCGATTTGCAGCGCGACCAGCATGTAGACGAAGGGCTGATAGGCAATGCCGACGAACAGCGCACCGACCAGGAAAATCACGTGACCATGTTGCAGGGCGACGGCAAGGGGAGCCACCCACTGTTCGTTCTGCTTCTCCGATTTCCAATATTTTCGTCGCAGCAGTTCCATCCGCCACAGCCCGCCGACATGGATCATCAGCCACAGGATCAGGCCGGGATAGCCCTGTTCGCCGAGCATTTCGAAATAGCTGCTGTGAAAGGCCCGTGATTCGTCCTCCACAAGCCGTGCGTCGACATCGTCCGGATCGATGCCCCATTGCTCATATTGATCGACGTCCACTTCCGAAAGCTCATAGGTCAGCTTGTTGATCCGGTAGACATCAAATCCGCCCCCGAACGGGTGTTGCTTCGCATAGTCCCACGTCCACTGCCAGACTGCGAGCCGGGTCGAGGCGGACTGGTCGGCCTTGTAATTTTCAATCGTTCCCATCCGTTCGGTAAAGCTTTGTGGCAGCAATGGAATCGCCAACAGGCCGATGGCCGCGGCAAGGCCGGCGTAGATCAACCGGTAGCGGACAAAGCGCAGTTGCAGCACCGCCCAGACGCCGATGCAGACCAGACCGGTTCGCGCCTGCGTTCCGATGGGAATGAGCAGGGCCGAGAAAATCAGCGCATAGGCAAAGAGCTTGACCCGCCAGTCGGGCGGAAAAATGGTACCGTGATGGGCTAGCCAGAGGATCAGCGGAATGATGCAGATGGCAACCGTCGAAATGATCGATCCTTCATAGAGACCGCTATTGTTATCGACCAGGAGCACCAGCACGCCATAGCCGCCGCCGGAGGCCAAGGTCTTGATCCCGCCGGTGATGATCAACGTACCGGCGCACAGCACCATGAACAGGGCCAGTGCTTCCAGCCGCAATCTGGTCTTGAGTGTCAGAGGCAGGAATATCGCGAACACCAGGGCTTTCCAGACCCAATCCCATTTTTCCAGTGCCGCGTCCGGCACCTCCGCCTGGAGGGTGGTATATCCGCAATAGGCGAGCAGCAATATCATCATCGCCTGGCGGAGGGAAAAGCGACTGTCCTGCTTGGTATCGGCGATCAGATAGCCGAGCAGGGCCAGAGCGAAGACGACCAGCGACAGCGGTACCGAGTTGAGCATGAAATAGCTCAGCCGCTGCGGGGCCACGATGTCGACATAGGCGTAGATCAGCGTAAACAGAAACGGCCGCTTGAAGGCGATGAACAGCAGCGCGACAAGATAGCCGACAAAGAACAGATCACGCATCGGGCCATGATCCTGTGCCAGAAGACTGTTTCGAGAAGCCGCCGGTTTCCGGGTCGGGCTCCGGCGGATCTTCGACATCCAGGTCGTCGCGATGCATCAGTCGCCAAGCCGCGATCAGCAACAGTCCATGCGTCAACAAGATAGAAAAATTATCTACCATCTGCCCCATTCATCCTGGCGCGAGCGGCGAAAACACGCTCTTCTGACTTCGCGCGATACAGGCTTTGGGTTGACGGGACGTTAATCCTTTTTTGGCAAGGCTTCGTGCCATGACGCGGATTCTGCACATACTCGACCACAGCCTGCCACTGCACAGCGGCTATTGCTTTCGCACCCGAGCGATCATGAAGGCACAAATTGCCAGCGGGCTGACCGTGGCCGGCGTGACCGGCGTGCGTCAAAACCAACATGGCTATGCCGCAAAACAGCCCGTCGAAGAAGTGGACGGCCTTCGCTTCTACCGGACCCTGAGCAAGGTCCAGGGGCCGTCGCCGGTGCGCGAATGGCGAGAAATTTCCGTACTGGCCGATCGGATCGACCAGGTCATCCGCGACTGGCGACCGGACGTTCTGCACGCGCACTCACCGGCGCTCAACGGGCTGGCTGCGCTGCGTGCGGCAGAGAAGGCGGGGCTGCCTTTGGTCTATGAAATCCGGGCTTTCTGGGAAGATGCTGCGGTCGGCAACGGGACGAGCAGGGAAAACAGCCCGCGCTACTGGCTGACCCGGCAACTGGAAAACCACGTGGTCAACGGCGCCGATGCGGTGGCAGTGATCTGCAAGGGTCTGCAGGCCGATCTGATCGCCCGCGGCGTGAAAGCGAAGAAGATCACCATCTCTCCCAATGGCGTGGATCTGGATCTGTTCGGGCAGCCGCCAGCGCGCGATGAGCAGCTGCTGTCCGAACTGGACCTGGTCGGGAAGTCGGTCCTCGGATTTATCGGAAGTTTTTATGATTATGAGGGCCTGGATGATCTGATTGCAGCAATGCCCCTGCTGATCGCATCCCATCCGCATGTGCATTTGCTGCTGGTTGGCGGCGGGCCGATGGAGGACGCGCTGAAGCGGCAGGTCGAGCGACTGGGCGTGACGCCTGCCATCACCTTCACCGGTCGCGTGCCGCATGGCGAGGTCGAGCGCTATTATGGCCTGATGGATATCATGGTCTATCCGCGCAAGTCGATGCGGCTCACCGATCTTGTGACGCCGCTCAAGCCGCTCGAGGCGATGGCGCAAGGCCGGCTTGTGGCTGCGTCGGATGTGGGTGGGCATCGGGAACTTATCGAGGATGGCGTCACCGGCACGCTGTTCCCGGCTGGTGATCCGGAGAAAATCGCGGAAAATCTGGCCCAATTGCTCGATGATCGAGGTGCGTGGGCTCAAACTATTGAGACAGCGCAGAAATTTGTTAAGTCGGATCGTAACTGGTCGTCAAACATTTCCCGTTACACTCCTGTTTACCAAAGGTTGATTGCGCGAAAATCGTTCGAGCGCGCGGCGTGAGATGGTGGAGAAGAATGTGGATCAAATAGAGCGGGATTTCGCGCGATTCAAACAGCCGGTGATGGCTGTCGCGGGCGGCATTGCAGCAGCGCTCGTGATCGCCACCCTGCCGCACGTCTATCTTGAAAATATCGTGGGGGCGACGGGACTGTCCGAAATCGTTCCTGCCGCTGCACCGCCGCTCGGGAATACCGCGCGAGGCCTGATCGCTGTCGTGGCGGGCATGGTTTCGGCGTCCGCGCTCTATCTGTTCCTGAATTACAAGACGAAATCACATGAAGGAGGTTCCGATATGGGCATGGCAATTCGCAAAAACTTGAGCTCGGAGTCGGCCAATCCGGAGCGCGACGGGAAATCGCGCCTTGCGGTCCCGAAACTCAGGCTGACGGCACGATCCCTGACCAAATTCCTCAGGAAGCCGAAAAAATCTCCGGGACAGGTGACCGAGCTGAAAGACCTGCCGGATACCCGGCCATCAGACCGTCATCCGGATGCTCCCGCCCGCCAGCCGATTTTTGCTTCCTCCGATCTGGGCCTGCCGCTCGCCGGAAAAGTCCAGCGCTTTGACGATTCGATATTTGATAGAGATACAGCGTCATTCGCGGAACCGGCAGCGCCGTCCGCAGCGCCAGCCGAGCCGGCAGTCGCGGCCGAAGAACGGCAATCGCCAATGCCGGAGCGGGAGCGGGTCGCAGAGAATCAAACCGAAAATATTGCCCCGCAAGCCGAAGCGGTCCTGCCCGAGGCGGATTTGTCCAGCTTGTCGCTTGCAGAGCTTGCCGACCGGCTGGAAGCCGGGCTGGCCCGTCTGGAAGCCATGCAAATGCCGGAACGGGTTGCGCCTGAGCCGGTAAAGACCCCTGCACTGAATCCCCTAAAGGCGAGTCCCGCGCCCGAGGCGCCGTCCGAACCTGCGCCGGTGGTCATACCGCCGCTGCGCTCTGTTGATATGGCGGAGGGCGACAGTCCAGAGCGGCGGCAAGCCGACATGGACGCAGCTTTGAAGGCCGCGCTCGGTACATTGGAGAGAATGACCGTCCAGCGCTGACGACTAGCAACCGCCCGGGGCATCGAGCGGATCGACGATGCACAGGATTTCAATCAGCATTCGCCAGTCCGACTGGTCCGTGATCACTATATCGGCGACAAAATAGCCCGGGATGACAAATTCCTGCTCGGGCAGGATTCGGGCCAGCTCTTGCAGGGCCGTGGCACCGGCCCCATCCGGCCATTCAATCGACAACCCATAGCGTGTTCCGGAGAAAGTGATGCTCGCCCAGGCGCGGCCGCGTTCGACGTTGACGCAGGCTCCCCGGGCAAGCGCCTGTATCTGGCTCGCAATCATCAAGCCGGGCGCCTGGGCCACGCGATCAGCCGACATGATCGGCACGCCACAGGCGCATGAAATATTCGACCCGTTCCGAGACTGTCGTGCCAGGTTGACGGCCGTTGCGCAGATCCTGAACAAAGCGCGGATCGCGAACGGCAAGCCGCCCGAACCTTGTCCAGGCCATGTCCGTTTCGTTCAGGAATATCTCGATTTTTCGCAACAATGGCACCGGCCTTCTCCTTCTCGCTATTGCTCGCGCTGATGGCGACTCGTTAAATAGGGAAATTCCTACCTGAAATGATATTTCCTACATGTCTAGGAAAAATCCTATTGCCACTTTCGGCCAGCGCGGCTATGAAGTGGGACTGTGACCGAAGATGCGCGCGCCAACCTAGAGAAACTGATCCGTGAGAACGGACATGATTTTGCTGCGCTGTCGAAAATGCTTGGCAAAAACCCAGCCTATATCCAGCAATATATCCGGCGCGGCTCGCCGAAGAAGCTGGATGAAAACGACCGACGGAGGCTGGCGGAATTCTATGGCGTGGATGAAAGACTTCTGGGCGCGCCCACCGCTCGCGCTTTGTCAGCGAAGAATCCGGGTCGATCCGATGGACTGCTGCGGATCAGGCAGCTGCAAGTCGGTGCTTCGGCTGGTCCCGGCTCCTTGGCCGATGACGAACATGCCGAACCAATGGGTTTCGCACCCAAATGGCTCAGGCGGCTGGGAGCCGACCCCGCCAATCTGTCGCTGATTGTTGTTGATGGCGACTCCATGGCCCCGACGCTGGGCGATGGTGACGACATCATGGTCGATCATGCTGCCGCCACGCGGCCGCTGCGCGACGGCATCTATGTGCTGCGGATGGAAGACGTGCTGCTGGTCAAGCGGGTCGCAATGGGGCCTTCCGGCAAACTGACGATCCGCAGCGACAATCCGCAATATCCGGACTGGGAGGATGTCAGCGCGGAGAATGTGAATATCATCGGGCGAGTGGTCTGGACGGGACGGCGGCTGTAACCGGACCGGCAACAGGTGGGTTGCAACTTGGGATCGTTGTCGCCAAATAGCTTCCCATGACAGATGCACCCCTCAAGGCCGTGATCATTCCGGTCACCCCGCTCCAGCAAAATTGCACGCTCCTTTGGTGCACCAAGACCAACAAGGCCGCGCTCAGCGATCCGGGCGGCGATCTTTCACGATTGAAGGCGGCGGTCGACGAGCATGGCGTCGATCTCGAAAAGATCATCATCACCCACGGCCATCTCGACCATTGCGGACAGGCCGGCATGCTCGCCGAGGAGCTTGGCATTCCGATCGAGGGTCCGCACGAGGACGACCGCTTCTGGATAGACCAGCTTGACGGCGATGGCGCGCGCTATGGCATGGTCGCGAAAAGTTTCGAGCCGGATCGCTGGCTCCAGGATGGCGACCAGGTGACGGTGGGCGAGCTGGTGCTGGATGTCATCCATTGTCCCGGGCACACGCCAGGCCATGTGATTTTCTATCACCAGCCTTCAAAGCTGGCGGTGGTTGGTGACGTCCTGTTTCAGGGATCGATCGGCCGTACTGACTTCCCGCGCGGCAATCATCAGGATTTGATCGACGCAATCACCCAGAAGCTCTGGCCCCTGGGTGACGACGTGACGTTCATCCCTGGTCACGGTCCGACCAGCCAGTTCGGCTATGAGCGCAAGACCAATGCCTTCGTCGCGGACGATGTCCTGGCGGCGCGCTAGACCAGGAAATTCCGGGTGCCTGCGGGCGGCGCAGCGAGGCGGCCCCCGAAGCAATCAGGCAAGGAAATTCAAGATATGTCATTAACCAGGCTGCTCGTCCCCACCTACACCCAGATGCTGAAGGCGCTGTCCGGTTGGCTGGACAAGGCGTGCGCCCAGTTACCGGCCAATGAATCTGAAGCGCTGCTGTCGGCGCGCCTTGCACCGGACATGTTCCCGCTGGCAACGCAGATCCGTTTTGCCTGTGTGCAGGCGCACGAAGCCGTTTACCGGCTGAGAGGCGAGCCGTTCCCGGCCTCGCTCGCACAGCTGCTCGACGAAGCGCGAAACGGCAGTGAGCGACCCGGATCGATCGCCGAGGCGCAGCAGCGAATCGACCAGGCCCTCGCGCTGCTCGATGGCGTCGCTCCGGCCGCGCTCGATGCCGATCCGGACAAGAAAATCGCGCACGAGCTCCCGAACGGCATGATTTTCGATCTCACGGCCGAGCAATATGCGCGCGACTGGGCGCTGCCCCAGTTCTATTTCCATCTGATGACCGGCTATGCCATCCTGCGCAGCGAGAAGGTCGAACTTGGCAAGGCGGACTTCATACCGCACATGTTCCCCTATCTGCGCCCGGATAGCATGCCCGAGGCTTGAAGCCCGCTCGCGGGTCAGCGGTTCGAACAGAAAGAGATCGGGCTATCAGGCGCGTGCCAGTTTATGGCAGCGGTCCTGACCCTCCAATTCCTCCAGGTTGTCGATCCTTAACCCTGAAGATAGGGAATGGTGATCGCATAGATTGCCAGTCCGAGCAGCACCAGCATCGTCACCAGCGTGCCGATCATCCGGCCCTTGCCAAATCTGCCGTCATCCATGCCGACGCCATGCGCGACCCGGCCGAGCAGATAGAGGCCGCCGACGATCCACAGCCAGACGGGAGAGCTGGTGCTGGCCAGTTCGATCGCGCCGACCAGGACGAGTACGAACGGAGCGCTTTCGATATAGTTGCTGTGGGCCCGCATCCGGCGGATGACCTTCTCATTGCCGCCGTCGCCGATGCTGACTTTCTCGCTCGTCCGTACCTGTCCGACGCGGACCATCAGCCAGATATTTACCAGCGCCGCTGCGCCCGCCACGGTCAATGTTATCGGTAAAATCATCTTGCTCCCCGTTCATGTGAAAATTATCGCCCTTCTATAGAAGCACAATGCTTGCAACGCACAGGAAATTCATTATACGCGCCCCTTCGCGTGCAATCTGCTGAACCAAGACCAAGCGATTCTCTGCAATAACAGGGACTGGTTTGATAAACTTGGCTGATTGGCATATTGAGCATGCTATGTATTTTGAAATTTTAAAGAACAGGCTTAGCAATGGCTGTACCTAAAAGAAAAACAACGCCGTCCAAGCGCGGCATGCGCCGGTCTCATGATGCTTTGAAAGTCGAAGCCTATCAGGAATGCCCGAATTGCGGTGAATTGAAGCGGCCGCACCATTTGTGCGGAGCCTGTGGCCATTATAACGGCCGTGAAGTCTTGGCCGCCGATCTTTAATCGGCTAGTCTCTGGGCTTCTAACGCGCAATCAAGGGGAATAGCCGGTGGGAATGAGGCCGCGAATCGCGATTGATGCGATGGGCGGAGATGAAGGCCCGCGCGTCATGGTTGCAGGCGCGGCGCTCGCCCGGCACCGTCACGCGGGTTTTCAGTTTCTTTTCGTCGGCGATGAAGCGCAGATAAGAGAAGCGCTCGAGGATCATCCCAATCTCCGTGCTGCATCCGAAATCCTGCACGCTCCCGACGTCGTGTCCGGCGATGACAAGCCGGGGCAGGCGCTGCGCAATTCCAAGACCACATCCATGGGCATGGCCGTCAACGCGGTGAAGACCGGCGAGGTCAGTGCTGCGGTGAGCGCGGGCAATACCGGTGCGCTGATGGCAATCGCGAAACTGGCGCTGCGCACCATGCCGGGCATTGACCGGCCCGCCTTGTCGGCGCTGCTGCCGACGATGAAAGAGACCGATGTGGTCATGCTCGATCTCGGCGCCAATACCGAATGCAACAGCCGGAACCTGGTACAGTTTGCTGTCATGGGGGCTGCCTACAGCCGGATCATGCACGGCTTTGATCGTCCCAAGGTGAAACTGCTGAACATCGGGACCGAAGAAGCAAAGGGCACGGGTACCATTCAGGAAGCCGCTGCCACGCTGAAGAATACCGGCGGCCTGCATATGGATTTTCTCGGATTTACCGAAGCCGACAAGATATCCACGGGCGAGGTCGATGTGATCGTGACCGACGGTTTCTCGGGCAATGTGGCGCTCAAGGCGCTGGAGGGAACCGCACGATTTGTCACCGACTTGCTGAAGCGAAGCTTCCTGAGCAGCCTGCGATCCAAGATCGGATTCCTGATATCCCGGCCGGCAACGGAAATGCTGCGCGACCAGCTCGATCCCAATAACCATAACGGGGCCGTGTTTCTGGGTCTGAATGGCGTCGTGGTAAAGAGCCACGGCAGTGCGGATGCAAAAGGCGTTGCCAATGCCGTTGAAGTTGCCGCGCGACTGGTGGAGGATAGTATTTTGGAACGCATCAGCGAAGATCTGACAAAAATCAGCGAAGCATCGCCAGCGGTGGAGGTGACGAAATGAGCGTCGCTGCTGCCAGGCGTGCGGTTATCAGGGGCACGGGCTCGGCACTGCCGCGCACCCGAGTGTCCAACGCCGATCTGGCCAAGCGGGTAGACACGACCGACGAATGGATCGTCGAACGCACCGGGATCCGCTTTCGTCACATTGCCGAAGATGACGAAACGACGTCCAGCCTTGCCGTTGAGGCGGCACAAAAGGCGATGCAGGCGGCAGGCTTCAGCAGCGCCGATATCGATCTGATCATCGTCGCGACTGCGACACCCGACCAGACTTTCCCGGCTACCGCCACCATCGTCCAGGATGCACTGGGCTGCAACGGCTGCGTGGCCTTTGACATCGCAGCAGTATGCTCGGGCTTTCTCTATGCCCTTTCCGTGGCGGACAGCATGATCCGGGCCGGCAGCGCCCACAATGCGCTGGTGATCGGTGCGGAAACCTTCAGTCGCATCTTGGATTGGGAGGACCGCGGCACCTGCGTGCTTTTTGGCGACGGTGCCGGTGCGGTCGTCCTTGCCGCCGAACAGGGCGAGCGGGGCATTCTTGCTACACGGCTGCACGCTGATGGCGCGCACAACCAGCTCCTCTATGTCGACGGTGGCGCCGGCACGACGGGGACCGTCGGCAAGCTGCGCATGAAAGGCCGCGAGGTTTTCCGCCATGCAGTCGTCAACCTGTCCTCGGTGTTGAAGGAAGTTCTGGAAGAGGCGGGAGAAACGATCGACAACGTCGACTGGGTCGTCCCGCATCAGGCCAATGCCCGGATATTGGACGCTACCGCCAAAAAGCTGAATCTCGCTCCGGAAAAGGTGATCAAGACCGTTGACCTGCACGCCAATACATCGGCCGCATCGGTCCCCCTTGCGCTGGACACGGCCGTGCGTGATGGTCGCATCAAGCGGGGCGATTTGCTGGTTCTCGAAGCCATGGGCGGGGGATTTACCTGGGGCGCCTCCGTCATCAGATATTGAATTTGCTGCATTTTTTCGCAGATTTACCATATCCGGCATTTTCGTCGCCAATTTTACATCTTTGTCGAAAGCTGGTTGAGCGGAATGCCTATCCGCCCATAGCTTGGCAGCATGGACTATCCGGCATCCACAAGTCTGAAGATCGCGGCTCAGTTTCTTTACCGCGCCTATCTCGGCTGCCATGCTCTCGAAGCCCGCAAGCCGCAACTGTTGAGCGCTCTGCGATGCTCCGAACCGGAATTGCGAAATCCGGCCCGTGAACTGAGCGACGATGCCATTGCCCATCTCTGTACCGCGACTCAGAAAGAACTGAATCGGGCCGACATATATTCGGCGATCAGCCAGCAAATGGTTCCACGGGGGTTTTCGGACCCTGGCTATGCTGCTTTTTTCCAGCCCAATTTTGGCGAAGCCTTGCTCCATCTCGTGGCAGCGCAAGGCTTGGGCAGGGAGAAGCCTGTCATCAAATTCATGCCGCTCTCTTCGGGCGACCGCTTGGTGTGGTGCCATGACACGGAGGTTTGCCCGGACCTTTTGCACATCATATTCGCGCTGATCTTTCACTGCGGGGAATTGTTTGCGGATGGTCGCTTCAAAACGGTCAAGGCGGCACATTTTGCCCATCCCCGTCCCGAAGGTTTCAGGGGCTTTCCGGGATCCGATACGGACAGCCCCCCGATTCCCTGCCATTTCAACAGACCTTCCAGCTATCTAGAATATCACAGGCTGGCGATGACCAAAGCCATACAAGGCAAAAATCCCGTGATTGTCTCGGCCATCCGCAGGCAAGCGGAATTTTTCTCAAGAACCAGATTCGAGCGGGCAAATATCACGAAACTTACCTACGAATATCTTTTATATCTGCTCGACAAATCCGGCCTCAGCCTGGATGCGGCGGCCATGACATTTGGCATGGCGGAACGGACTTTACGACGCAAACTGGTGGCCGAAGGCATGTCCTATCGTCAGCTGCTGGAACAAGTCCGGCGGGATACGTGCCATCTCTACTTTCTGGAAGGCACCCGGAATCTCTCCGAGATCGCTGCAAAACTGGGCTATAGTGAATTGAGCGCTTTTACGCGCGCCTATTCCAGCTGGTATGGCCATCCGCCGAGTCGGGACACCGGCACCGCAATGTCTCTTGCCGCCTGAAAATATCGGGGAAATGGTGGGCGTAGAGAGAGTTGAACTCCCGACCCCTTCGATGTCAACGAAGTGCTCTACCACTGAGCTATACGCCCACGCTGGAGGCCGTCTAGCCAGCCACTTCCGCTGGCGCAAGGCTTAATTCAGGTCGCTGATGCGGTCCGGCTCGAACAGCCGGTCGACCTCGAGAACCAGATCACGCAAATGAAAGGGTTTCGACAATATTTTGGCTTTCGGAACTGTTTCTCCGGCGCGCAATGTTACACCGGAAAATCCGGTGATAAACATGACCTGAGTCTCCGGGCAGACGGCAGCGCAATGCTGTGCCAGCTCGATTCCATCCATTTCCGGCATCACAATATCGGTCAGCAGCAGGTCGAATTTCTGCGCGTCGAGCAACGGCACGGCGGCCGTTCCCCGGTCCACCGCGACAACTTCATAGTTGGCTTTCTCAAGTGCGCGTGTAAGATGCTCCCGCATCGCCCGTTCATCTTCCGCGAGGAGAATCCTGATCATTTTGTCGCACCTTCCCGATTATGCCTGAATACAGACCTGCCATTATGCCGAGGCCGATGCATAAGTGCAAATCGGTTAATTTTTTCCCGATGCGACGGTTTTTTTTGGAAGGGCAGGCTGATTTTTCTGGGGATAAACATGGCTAATCCCCCTGCCGGTACAATATTGTCCCCTGCGTCCAGCTACAGCCTCGTCAACGTGGCGGCGCTCAGCTTCCCGGTGCTGGTCAGCGTGCCCCATTCGGGCCGGGAATATCCGGCCGAGCTTCTCGACAATCTCAATGTGTCGGCATCCCACTTGCTCCGATTGGAAGACCGCTATGCGGATCGGCTGGCAGCATCGGCAATTGCCTGCGGCTTTCCGGCAATCATAGCCCGCAAGCCGAGAGCCTGGATCGATCTCAATCGCAGCCGGAGCGAAATCGATCCGGACATGGTGGCCGGCATGGATCCGGCCCAGACACCCCATATCAGCCAAAAGGTAAGGGGTGGGCTGGGCCTATTGCCGCGCCGTCTGCACGGCGCCGGCAATTTATGGCGCGACAAATGGCAACATCAGCATGTCATTGACCGAATCGAGAAGGACCACGAACCCTATCATGTCATGGTGGCACATCAGCTTGAACAGATTCGCTCCGTCTTTGGTTGTGCGCTGTTGCTGGACTTGCACAGCATGCCACCGGTGTTTGACGAGAACCGAAGCAAAATCGGCTTTGTGCTCGGCGACCGGTTCGGCCGGAGTTGCGAATCCCGCTATGTTGAACTGGCCGGGGTTCATTTCCGGATGCAGGGTCATCATGTTCAGACCAACCACCCCTATTCCGGCGGCTATATTCTAGAGCGGCATGGCAAGCCTGCCCAGAATATTCATGCAATCCAGCTCGAAGTGGATCGGTCATTATATCTCGACGAGAGTTTGCGCGAACCGATTGCAGCGACTGGGTCGATTGCGGAACTGATCCGGAATTGCTGCCTGATGCTTGCGGAGCAATTGTCTGGCCGCGTTCAGCTCGAAGCCGCGGAATGACAGTTTTCGATAAAAAACCACCTCGCCAATAAGGCGAGGTGGCCAAGGTTCAGGGAGGTGGCATTCCGAAGGAATGCCGGTATCAATCCGATCGGGGGATGCGGACCGATACAAAAACTATGTGGGCCCTGTCGGGATGAGATACAAGCCCCGAACGGCGAAAATTATCAATCCTATTTACCAGCCGCGGCCACATCGGACCAGGCAGGCGATCCGACCGCTTTAAATCTGTACGGAAGGGGCCTCCGTCACCTGGGGCATTTTGCCGGCGCGGACCTGCCTGGCAAAGACATCACGCATCAATTGCAGCGAAAAGAGGTGGGCGTAGATCAGTGGCAATATTCCGTTCTGATTGATTTTGCGGAGCTCGTCGCCTCGCATTTCGCGCAACTTCTCCTCATCAACCATCCTGAAGCCACGGTAGACAAAAGGCTTTTCGACACCGGTTTGCTGAATGGAAACTTCGCCATCGATCAACAAGCCCATTTTTTCCAGTTCCTGGACAAGCTGGCCCGTCCGCTGGCCGGCCTGTTCAAACTGTTCGCAGAAATTCAGGATGCTCTTGGTCGTTTCGGTCGGCTGTTCGTTGTCGAACAGGGCATCCCCTTCCTCGGACTCGCCAACCGCGGTGGTTGTCGGGTCGAAACACAGGGATAGCTCGTCCGCATCGGGGCGCAGCTTCGCGAGCATGAAAGGATAGCGGCGAACGTAGGCGGGGACATAGGCCGGTTCGCTGAATTGACCCTCGTCGTTCATGAAGGTGTTGACCCCCTCGTTCAGTCCCATGAGAATCAAAGGAACGCTGTTCTCCCCGACTGAAAACACGATCGGATAATTGCGTCCAGCGCTGGTAAATTCATCCGAAGTGATCGGAATCGCATGTTGCGCCTGCATGAAAGATGCATTGTCGAGCGGCCGGACCTTCCAATTTGTATGTTCTTTCGAATTCAGCGGGACCAGGTCCTTGTAAAACATGGGTAGGGCTTGTGCTTGCGGCGTGCTCGCCATGATCAGATTCTCCGAAAAATTACCGTTGATAGTGAATAGTTGACTTGCGCTTTAAGAGCCTGACTGACCTGACGCAAGCGGAACGAGTTTGCCCGGGTTCATAATATTCTTTGGATCAATCGCCAATTTTATGGCGCGCAGCATGGAGAGGCGCGCGCCTGAGGACAGCCTTTCCAGTTCCGCAAGCTTGTTTTGCCCGATTCCATGTTCTGCCGAAATCGAGCCACCTGCCGCAATGACAAGGTCATGGACCAGCGGCGTTATCTGTTTGGCTGCGTCCCGCATCCATTCCTGTGGCTGCACACCCTTAGGTGCCTTGACATGGAAATGGACGTTGCCGTCTCCCATATGGCCGAATGCAGCAACCTTGGTGCCGGGAAATTTTGCTTCGATGACGGGCGATGCGTCGTTGATGAATCGGGCCATGCCGGGGACGGGAACGCTGATATCATGCTGTAGCGCCGGTCCGCTTGCGCGTTCCGCTTCGGCAATAGAATCACGGATTTTCCAGAAGTCCTCGGCTTGCTGTTCGCTGGCCGCGAGGGTGGCGTCCGCGATCAGGCCCCGTTCCATGGCGTCGGCGAGCAGATCTTCGGTGACCGATGCAGGATCTTGTGCATCCGGCTGATCCCGCACCATTTCGATCAGCACATGCCAGGGGTATGCTCCCGCAAGGGGTGACCGGGTGCCGGGAATGTGGCGCAATACCGAATCAAGGCATGTTTCGGGAATAATCTCGAAGCCTTCCAGCGATTGAGAAACGCGCCCATTGAGATAGCGGAACAGCTGGTAGGCGGCGTCCGTGCTGTCGACCGCGGCCCAGGCAACGCAGCGATCCACCAGCGCCGGCACGCTTTTCAAGGTCGCGGCGGTGACAATGCCGAGCGTGCCTTCTCCTCCAACGAACAATTGCTTCAGATCGTAGCCCCGATTGTCTTTCTTGAGGGCTGCGAGACCTTCGTAGATGCTGCCGTCGGGGAGCACGGCTTCGATTCCGGCGACCAGCGAGCGCATTGTCCCGTGGCGCAATACCTGGGTGCCACCAGCGTTGGTTGAAACGAGGCCGCCGACGGTGGCGGAGCCTTTGCCACCGAGGGTCAGGGGAAATCTTTGTCCGTCGGCAGCAAGCGCTTCGTGCAGGTTCTGGAGAATGACACCGGCCTCGCACACCACCAGCTGATTCTCCGGCTCGATAGACCGGATCCGGTTCATGCGGCGCAATGACAGGAGGACCGACTGGCCGTCGCAATCGGGAGTCGCCCCTCCGACCATGCCGCTATTGCCTCCCTGCGGCACGATGCCTACCGCATTTTCATTCGCGATCCTCACTATCGCTGCAGTCTCCTGCGTGTTCGCCGGAGAAACCATGGCGGCCGCCTTCCCAGTATAGCGGCCGCGCCAGTCGGTCAGCCAGGGCGCCATATCTTCGCCCACAGTGGTAAAGCCCTTTGCCCCTACGGCCGATCGCATTTGTTCCAGCCATTCTGCTGTTTTCGGCATATCAGATTTCCTGCATAATGTTCACTGCCGTCCGCAAATCCTTCGCCTGAATGAGGCTCGCAGGCAGGCTTTGTCGAAAGGAAGAGCGATAACATAATCTCAGTTCATGCAATATTCAATCGCAGTTGGTATAGCGAAGACAAGGGTTAGTTAAGGGATTATAGTGAGCCTCTCACTTACTGCGATATTGCTGCTCTCTGTGCCAGAAATGGGCGAGATGCAGCCGGTGGATCGTTCGCCGGAAGAGGCGGCCATGTCCTTCGTGCCAGAACGCCCGCTCGTCTATGCGCAGGTCCGAATCGAAAAGCGGGTGATTATCCGGGTACCGCGCCGCCGACCGACTCCCCTCGCACCGATGGCAGATGTCCTGGAGGAAAGCGCGCGAGCGACCTATCGCGAAAAGAAGATCGGCAAATGCCTGCCGATGAACAATATTCTTGGTGTGCAGATGTTCGCGGATCGCTATCTCGATCTGGTGACCAAGGACCGGAAGCGGATCAGAGCCCAACTTGAGAAAAAATGTCAGGCGCGCAGCTTCTACTCTGGCTTCTACGTGGAAAAAACGAGCGATGGCAAAATGTGTGCCGGTCGCGATATTCTGCATTCGCGCACCGGCGCCAAATGCGAAATCGAACGATTCCGTGAACTTGTCGCGGAACCCTAGACCAAGCAAGAAAGCTTGACAAATCCGGGATATGGGGCCATTGCCCGGCACAGCCCGAGAGGCTAAGACAGGATGCAAGGTGCATCCTATATTTTTCCGGAACCACTATGAAATTTGCCGATATCGGCCTGTCTGAAGAACTGCTGAAATCCGTAGCCGAAGCCGGCTATGACGAACCGACGCCAATTCAGGCGCAAGCCATTCCATCCGTCCTGATGATGAGAGATATCATCGGCATTGCCCAGACCGGCACAGGCAAGACGGCAAGCTTCGTGCTGCCGATGATCGACATTCTGGCGCATGGCCGCTCGCGTGCGCGCATGCCGCGGTCGCTGATCCTGGAGCCGACCCGCGAACTGGCTGCGCAGGTCGCCGAGAATTTCGAGAAATATGGCAAGAACCATAATCTCAGCATGGCCCTGCTTATCGGCGGTGTGTCGATGGGAGACCAGATCAAGGCGCTGGAAAAAGGCGTCGACGTGCTGATTGCGACACCCGGACGGCTGATGGACCTGTTCGATCGCGGTCGGATCTTGATGTCGGGCTGCGAATTGCTGGTCATCGATGAAGCGGACCGGATGCTCGACATGGGGTTCATTCCCGATATCGAATCGATCTGCTCGAAACTGCCTGCGACGCGCCAGACATTGCTGTTTTCCGCGACCATGCCGCCGCCGATCAAGAAATTGTCCGACCAGTTTCTCAGCAATCCCAAATATATCGAGGTCTCGCGCCCGGCGACCGCCAACACCTCGATCGATCAATCGCTGATGGAAGTCGCGCCGAAGGAAAAGCGCAAGTTGCTGGTCGATATATTGGACAATGAAGGCGTCGATACCGCGATCATATTCTGCAATCGCAAGACCGAGGTCCGCGACCTTTGCCAGAGCCTGCGCAAGGACGGTTTCGATGCCGGACAGATTCACGGTGACATGGACCAGAGCTCGCGTCTGGCCGAACTGGACCGGTTCAAGTCCGGTGAAATCAACATATTATGCGCGTCCGATGTCGCCGCTCGCGGGCTCGATATCAAGGGCGTGAGCCATATCATCAATTATGATATTCCCTGGCATCCGGATGATTATATTCACCGCATTGGCCGGACCGGTCGCGCTGGCGCAACCGGGGTTGCGATCACCTTTGTGACCCGCAGCGATGCCGAGCATGTTGACAGTATCGAGAAGCTGACCGGCATGAAAATCCGGGTGCGCAAGGGGCCCAACGCCAAGGGCGGCGGAAAGCCGGCCGACAAGGCTGCGCCAAAGCAGGAACGGGCAAAGCCGGATTCGGCCAAGGCCAAAGCGCCGCGCCGCGATGATGCACCCAAGCAGGTCCGGCAGGATGACCGGCCGAAAAAGCCGCGGCAGGAGGATGCGCCGAACAGACCGGAACGCGTCACCAAGGTCCAGGAGAAGAAGCCACCTGTGGTGCAGGATCGCAATGATGATGAAGCCGATAGCGGCTGGAACGGCCCGATGCCCAGCTTTCTGGACGCCAAGCTCAACCGCTAGATTGCCGTTACTGGAGCGTCAGGCTGTCGAGGATCACCAACGCTAGCGGGTCCGTCGACTTGGCCTCGTCGGCGGCATAGGTAATTTCGGCTTTCACCATCGTTCCGTCCGGCTTGCGGAGCAGCCGCTGGCTGGACTTCAGGCCGCCGGTCGAAATTCCCGAAGCGCGATACTCATCGGCACTGACGGCAGTGCCTTGCATCGCATCGCTGCCATCCTCGACGGCCTCGACGGCTTTGCTCCAGGCCGCATCTTCGCGATTTTCGACCCAGCTGACAGCCAATTTTGTGCCGCTTTCTGTTTCGGTGAACACCTGGCCATTGTCGTCGCTGGCCGATTCATCGACGGTCCAGCCGCTGGGTACCATGATCGTATAGCCGCGCAATGTGTTGGTGTAGCTTTCCATGTTGGCGAGATCGACCGGGGCGCGCGCTCCCTCTCCCGCGACCTCGGCTTCGCGGATCGCCTTGCTGGCAGCGTCCGCCTGCTGGGCGAGCTCTTCGCTGGACGGTACCTCGCTTATCGCTTCCTGCTTGCCGCAGGCCGACAGGAGCAGTGCAAGCGACAGGGCGGCACCGAATGGAAGAATTGGAAGCATGTTTTTCATATCAGCCAGACTTAAGACCAGCGGGGCGAAACATCAATGGGCATGTTGGAATTGCAAAGGATTCGGCTGGATCCGGTGATCGACCGGAGGCTGTTGGATTTGGCCGAAAATGTCAAATCCAACAAGATCGCGGGAAATTATGCCGCGTTATCAATGCCCAGATCGGCCAGCTTGCGATAGAGAGTCGAGCGTCCGATGCCCAGTCGCCGCGCGACTTCGGTCATCCGGCCGCGATAATGGCCGATGGCCAGGCGGATGACATCGGCTTCGATATCTTCCAGCGGCCGCAAATTGCCGTCTTCGCAATAGAGCGTGATGCCAATGCCTTCCGGACTGTTCATCAGATGCGGCTCCGCATCCCCGGATTCGGCGACAAAGGACGCGATCTGGGGAAATTCGTCGCAGCTGAGCGCGTTATGATCGCACATGACGGCGGCGCGGAACAGCACGCTCTGCAGCTGCCGGACATTGCCCGGCCAGCGATAGCTGCGCAACAGGTTGAGCGCCTCGTCGGTAATGCCGAGGCTGCGCAGGCCCGGCTGGAGCGCGAGGCGGGCCAGGAAATGACGTGCCAGTGCCGGAATATCGCCAGTTCGATCGCGCAGCGGCGGAATCGTCAGCTGCACGACATTCATCTGATAATAGAGATCCTCGCGGAAATTGTCCTTCTCGACTTCCCGTTGCAGCGTCCGATTGGTCGCGGCGATGATCCGGACATCGAGCTGGAAACTGTTCGGGCTGCCGAGCGGCTGGATATCGGAATGTTTCAGGAAGCGCAGCAGGCGAACCTGGGTTTCCGGCGGGAGCCGGTCGACTTCGTCGAGGAAAATCGTGCCGCCCTCGGCCTGCTGGAGCAGCCCGATCTTGCGGTCGAACGCGCCGGTAAAGGCGCCCTTTTCATGGCCGAAAAGGATCGAATCGAGCAGATTTCCGGTGATGGCGCCGCAATTGAGCTTCAGCATCGGCAATTTCGATCGCGGGCTGGCGGCGTGAATGGCATCGGCGATGACTTCCTTGCCGACCCCGCCTTCGCCTTCGATCAGCACCGGAACGCGCGCGCGGGCAGCCTTGGCGGCGATCGCCAGCGCCGCCCGGAAGGCAGGGGCCGCGCCGACAATTTCCTCGAATGCGAGCGGTACCGAGATTTTCTCGCTGAGCGGCCGGAGCTCGCCGTCATCCCTGGAGGATTCGACGGCGGCGTTGAGCGCCTTGAGCATCCGTTCGGGCGCAACCGGCTTGATCAGATAGTCGGTGGCGCCGGCGCGGACGGCGTCGACGGCTTCGCTTATCGATCCGACGGCGGTGAGCATCAGGATCGGCAGGGCCGGGCGGCGGGCTTTCAGTTCGATGATCAGGTCGGTGGCTTCCGACCCCGGCACCCAGTGATCGAGAATGATCGCGTCGAGCATCATTCCGTCCTGCGTGCCGAGCGTGGCGATCGCGGTTTCCGCGTCGCGGGCATAGATGGTGCGGAAACCCGCGCGCGAGGCCAGCGCCGAAATCAGCCGGCACTGTGCCGGCTCATCATCGATCAGCAGCAGTAACTTTGTGCCGTTTTGTGCCATTTTTGTCCCGATTGTCCCAGAATGAACCATTTGCATAGCGGCAACCGGTAAAGAGCTGATTAAAGGAGCGATAATAATTCTATCCAAATTGACGGTGGGTAGGACTTGAGCCCTCGCTAATATAGGGTTACACCTCGCGCCGGTTCTGGAATAAAAATTTGGGGAAATCATGACTGCGAACAATGAAACGGGCACCGCCCAGGAAACCTACACGAAATTTCTGTCTTTGCTGAAGGTCGGCACCATTCTCACCATTGGGGTGACAATATTGGTGGTCATTCTCATTTCCTAACGGATTGGAATCTAGTGTGAAAATTGCGGTACTGAAGGAACTCGCCGACGGCGAAGCGCGCGTCAGCGCGTCGCCCGAAACGGTCAAGAAGTTCATCGCCCTAGGCGCGACCATGGCGGTCGAACAGGGGGCGGGAGAATCCGCTGCCGTCGCCGATAGCGATTATCAGGAGATGGGCGCGACCATCGGCACCCGCCAGGCCGTGCTCAAGGATGCCGACATTGTCCTGGCCGTGCAGGGTCCCGATCCGCAATCGCTGAAGGGCATCAAGAAAGGCGCCTGGCTGGTTGCCAGCCTCAATCCGTTCGGCGAACGCCAGCGGGTCGATGCCTATGCCAAGCTGTGCATCGATGCGCTGGCGATGGAATTCATGCCGCGGATCACCCGCGCGCAATCGATGGACATATTGTCATCGCAATCCAACCTGTCGGGCTACAAGGCGGTGCTGCTGGCAGCGAACGAATATGGCCGGGTGTTTCCGATGATGATGACGGCGGCGGGCACGGTGTCCGCCGCGCGCTGTTTCGTCATGGGAGTCGGCGTCGCCGGCCTGCAGGCGATCGCCACGGCGCGGCGTCTCGGCGCGCAGGTCAGCGCCACCGATGTGCGCAGCGCCACCAGGGAGCAGATCCAGTCGCTCGGCGCCAAGCCGATTTTCGTCGAATCGGTCGAGGGTATCGAGGGCGAAGGCTCGGGCGGCTATGCCACCGAAATGAGCGAGGACTATCAGAAGGCCCAGGCGGAGCTGGTCTCTTCGCATATCGCCAAGCAGGATATCGTCATCACCACCGCGCTGATCCCCGGGCGCGCCGCGCCGCGGCTGATCTCGGACGCGCAGATCGCGACCATGCGCACCGGCAGCGTGATCGTCGATCTGGCAGCGGAACAGGGCGGCAATGTCGAAGGCGCGGTTGCCGGTAAGGTCGTCGAGAAGCATGGCATCAAGATCATCGGCGCGAGCAATATCCCGGCGATGATGGCCGCGGACAGTTCGGCGCTGTTTTCGCGCAATCTGTATAATTTTCTCAGCGCCTACTGGGATGAAGAGGCCAAAAGGCCGGTGCTGCCCGATGATGATGAAGTGACGATTGGCATACGGCTTACCAGGGATGGCAAGGTTGTGAACGAGCGGTTGTTGGGGAACTAGGGCAGGCAATGGACTTTGCATCAATTCTCTCTTCCAAAATCCTCCCCGCTTGCGGGGAGGAGGACCGCGCGCAGCGCGGTGGTGGGGGCTTTGGTCTTGACGCTGTGTTTGCGATCGCACCCGAGTTGGCGTCTGGCCGGACGCCCCCTCCGTCAGCCTTTCAGGCTGCCACCTCCCCACGAGTGGGGAGGATTTATGGTTAGGGCGGCTATTTTTGAGATCAAACTGGGGCTCGCGTCTGGTCTGACGCCCCCTCCGACCCGCCTGCGCTGCGCTGCGGCGGGCCACCTCCCCATGAATGGGGAGGATTTATGAATCGGGGGCAATCACAGCGAGGCAATTTGCGGCGGCCGGTGGTTGATCGTGCCAGGACGTTGCGGCGGACGATGTCGTTGCCGGAAGTGCTGCTTTGGCAGCAGCTGAAGTTGCGGCCGCATGGACTGAAGTTCAGAAAGCAGCACCCGGTCGAACCCTATGTGGCGGATTTTTACTGTCCGGAGAAGCGGCTGGTTATCGAAGTCGACGGGATCGCCCATGATATGGGTGGGAACCCGGCGCGCGATGAACGACGAAATGTGTTTTTTGCAGAACGTGATCTGGAAGTGCTGCGCATTGCGGCCACGGATATATTGAACGATGTGACGGCGGTGGCGCAATCGATTGCGGACTATGCGGATGCAAGACCATCCCGCAATGGTGAGCTGCAATGATCCGGGTTTTAGCAAAGCTCTCCCAAATCCTCCCCGCTTGCGGGGAGGGGGACCAACCGCAGGTTGGTGGTGGGGGCTTTGGTCTTGGCGCGGTCTTTGCGACCATGCCCCAATTTGCGTCCAGTATGGCGCCCCCTCCGTCCCGCCTGCGCTGCGCTCCGGCGGGGCACCTCCCCATGAATGGGGAGGATTTGTGATGAGTGTTGCTATTTTTGCGATCAAATCAAAGTTTGTCTCTAGTGTCACAGCCCCTCCGTTCCGCCGGCACTGCGCTTCGGCGGATTGAAAGGAAGTAACTTATGGATTTCATCAGTATCTTGTCGATTTTCGTGATGGCCTGTTTTGTCGGCTATTATGTGGTCTGGTCGGTGACCCCGGCCTTGCACACGCCGCTGATGGCGGTGACCAATGCGATCAGCTCGGTGATCATTGTCGGGGCGCTGATTGCGGCGGCGGCGGGGGCGCAGGCGGATGGCGGTCAGACCGCCAAATGGCTGGGCCTGGTCGGCGTGGTGCTGGCGAGCGTGAATATTTTTGGCGGCTTTGCCGTGACCGAGCGAATGCTCGCGATGTACAAGAAGAAGGAGCGCAAATGATGGGCGCTTCTTTGGATCGTGCCATTGCGTGCGGACGCCAGTTCCGGAGATGGGCCGCGCCGCTTTGGAAAGCTTCCCCGAAGCTTTCGTCGCTTGCGCCCTTCGCAGGTGCACTGATATTGCCTGTCTCGCCCGCGCTTGCCGCTTCGGGCGAGCCGGTCAATCCCTGGGTTGCGGCTGCCTATCTGGTGGCGGGCGTCTTGTTCATTCTCGCGCTGCGCGGCCTGTCGTCGCCGGAATCGAGCCGGCGCGGCAATCGTTTCGGCATGGTCGGGATGCTGATCGCCGTGGTCACAACCCTGGTCACGCACAGCATCGCCAGCCTGCCCGAAATCGCCATCGCCATTGCCATCGGCGGCGGCTTTGGCTTCATCGTGGCGCGCAAGATCGCGATGACCGACATGCCGCAGCTGGTGGCCGGTTTTCACTCGCTGGTCGGCATGGCCGCGGTGCTGGTCGGGATCGCCGCCTATCTCAATCCCGGGGCCTTTGGCATATTGGATGACGCGGGAGAAATCCTGACCGTCAGCCGGGTCGAGCTTGGCTTGGGCGTCGCCATTGGTGCGATCACCTTTTCCGGATCGGTGATCGCCTTTCTGAAGCTCAACGGCAATATGTCGGGCGCGCCGATCATGCTGCCGATGCGCCATGTCCTCAATCTGGGCGTGCTGGCCGGGATCATCGGCCTGACCGCCTATTTCGCGATTGCGCCGACCCTGGGCACGGGACCGATATTCTGGACGATCGTCGGCTTGAGTTTCCTGATCGGTTTCCTGCTGATCATCCCGATCGGCGGCGCCGACATGCCGGTCGTGGTGTCGATGCTGAACAGCTATTCCGGCTGGGCGGCGGCGGCGATGGGTTTCACCCTGGGCAATACGGCGATGATCATCACCGGCGCATTGGTCGGATCGTCCGGTGCGATCCTGTCCTATATCATGTGCAAGGCAATGAACCGCAGCTTCATCAGCGTGATCGCCGGCGGCTTTGGTGCGGACAGCGGGCCGTCCGACGGTGCCGCCAAGATCGACCGGCCGTGGAAGCGCGGCTCGGCCGAGGATGCTGCCTATATGATGAAGCAGGCGGAAAGCGTGATCATCATTCCAGGCTATGGCATGGCGGTGGCGCAGGCGCAGCACGCGCTGCGCGAAATGGGCGATATGCTGAAAGAGCAGGGCGTCAGCGTCAAATATGCGATCCACCCGGTTGCCGGCCGGATGCCTGGCCATATGAATGTGCTGCTCGCCGAGGCCAACGTGCCCTATGACGAGGTGTTCGAGCTGGAGGATATCAACAGCGAATTCGCGCAGGCCGATGTCGCCTTCATCATCGGCGCGAATGACGTGGTCAATCCGGCGGCAAAGACCGACAAGGGATCGCCGATCTACGGCATGCCGGTGTTCGATGTCGAAAAGGCCAAGACGATATTCTTCGTCAAGCGGTCGATGGGCGGGGTCGGCTATGCCGGGGTCGACAATGAGGTCTTTTATATGGACCAGACCATGATGCTGCTTTCCGATGCGAAGAAAATGTGCGAGGAAATTGTCAAGGCGCTCTAGGCGCGGCCTTCGGATATTTCAGGGAAATCAACAGTAATGCGTAAAATTGGCCTGATTGGCGGGATGAGCTGGGTATCGACTGCCAGCTACTACACCCGGATCAACAGTATCGTTCAGAAAAGGCTGGGCGGTTTTTCCAGTCCGCATATGCTGATCGAAAGCGTCAATTTCAGCGACTATGCCCGGCTGCAGTCGGATGATGACTGGGATGCTGCGGCCGGCCTTATGACCCGGGCGGCCAAGCGGCTGGAGCAAAGCGGCGCGACGGCGGTGCTGATCTGCTCCAACGCGATGCACAAGATCTATGACCAGGTGCAGCCGGAAGTGGGCGTGCCGATCCTGCATATCGCCGATTGCGTCGGCGAGAGGATGGTGGCTGAAGGGATAAAATCGGCTACGTTGCTGGGGGCCCGCAATGTGATGACCGATGGATTTTATCGCAAACGTCTGGTTGGCAAGGGGATCAGCCTGACCCCGCCGGATGAAGAGCGGGTCGAGGAAATGGACCGGATCATCTATGAGGAGCTGATGTTCAATCAGGCCAAGCGCGAGTCGGAACGGACGATGAAAACCTATATCACCAATATCGCCAAAGCTGGTGTCGAGGCGGTGGTGCTGGGCTCCACGGAGCTGGACCTGATCATTGATACCAAGGCCAATATCCTGCCGATCTATGACAGTACCGAAATTCATGCCGACGCCGCGATCGAATGGGTTCTTGCAGAGGCCTAGGTTCGGCGCTCCCGCGATCTACTGACATCCGTGTCAATGCCCTTGGCAGCGACGAAATTTTGCGGCATTATCCCTGCTTCCAGGAGGAGAGAGATATGATCCGCAGTCTGTTGCTTGCCACCGCGCTGTGCCTGAGCGCCCCGACACTTGCCAAAACCGTCACCGTCGCGCCTGGCGCCGATGCCCAGGAACGGCTGCAGGAAGCGCTGATCCTGGCCGAGCCGGGCGATGTCGTGCAGCTGGGCGCGGGCCGCTTTGATCTGGTCGATGGCCTGTCGCTGGATGTCGATCGCGTGACGATCCGGGGCGCGGGGATGGACCAGACGGTGCTCAATTTTGCCGGCCAGCTGGGCGCGGGCGAAGGGTTGCTGGTCACCTCGGACCATGTCGTGCTGCGCGATTTCGCGATCGAGGACAGCAAGGGCGATGGCATCAAGTCGAAGGGCGCTGACGATATCGTCTATTACAAGATCCGGGTGGAATGGACCCGCGGGCCGCACGCCGAAAATGGCGCTTATGCGATCTATCCGGTAGAGAGCAGGAATGTTCTGGTCGACAGCGTGATCACGATCGGCTCTTCGGATGCCGGCATCTATGTCGGCCAGTCGGAAAATATCATCGTCCGCAATTCGGTGGCGCGCTATAATGTCGCCGGGATCGAGATCGAGAACAGCATCGGCGCGGACGTCTACAATAATATCGCGGTCAACAATACCGGCGGCATCCTGGTCTTCGACCTGCCCGATATCCCGAAACAGGGGGGGCGCAATGTCCGGGTGTTCGACAATCTTGTGATCGACAATAATACGCCCAATTTTGCCCCCGCAGGCAATATCGTCGCGGAAGTGCCGACCGGCATGGGCGTGATGGTGATGTCGCATTACGAGGTCGAGGTGTTCGGCAACCGGCTCGCGGAAAATGGCACCGGCAATATCCTGATCGTCTCCTACAGCAAGGAGCAGAATGATCCCAAATATAACCCCAAGCCGATCGGCGTGCGGGTGTTTGACAATATCCATGGCCGGGCGGGCTACAAGCCCGCCTTTCCCGGCGGCGAGCAGCTGAAGGCGGCCTTTGGCGGCGCGATCCCGCCGATTATCGAGGATGGCACGGGGGAGAGTATCCTGATCGGCGACGATGTCGCGGTGCTGTCGATGGGGCTGACTGCGCCCGGCCAGCCGCTGACCGAGGCCAAGCCGGTGCCGGTGGCGGGCGCGAGCGAGCCGTTTGACGGCCGGCAGCTGAAACCGATCATCCTGCCCGAGGCGATGGAGGCCGCGACAAGATAATGCGGCTGCTGCTATCCGTCTGCGCTGTGCTGGCGCTGGCCTTTTCGGCCGGCGCGCGCGCGCCGGAGCCGGTCGCGGATGCGGTGATCCTGTCCGATGATCTGCCGCGGGTCCTGTCCGACTACCGGTTTTTCCAGGATGCGGCCGGCTGGCAGCCCAATGAACGGGTGGTGCCTTATCGGCTGAACATGCCCTTGTTCTCGGACTATGCGGAAAAATACCGCTTTGTCTATGTGCCGCCGGGGCAGCAGGCGAAAACCAAGGGCGACGGGCTGCTCGAATTTCCGGTGGGATCGGCGCTGATCAAGAGCTTTGGCTATGAGCAGGACGGCAAGCCGCGGCTGCTCGAGACCCGGGTGCTGCTGCACCGCGCCGACGGCTGGCTGGCGCTGCCCTATGTCTGGAACGAGGCGCAGACCGAGGCGGTGCTGAAGGTGGCGGGCGCGCGGATCCCGGTAACCTTTACCGACCCGTCGGGGCGGCAGCATGCGATCGACTATGGCGTGCCGAACAAGAACCAGTGCAAGGAATGCCACGCGCTGTCCGGTGCGGTGACGCCGATCGGGCCAAAGGCGCGCAACCTGACCCGAGACGGGCAGCTGGCGGAATTTGCCCGGCTGGGACTGATCGACCGGGAGCCGGTGGTCGACTATCGGGTGCCGCTCTGGGGGGAGGCGAGCGCGCCGCTGAACGACCGGGCGCGCGGCTATCTTGACGTCAATTGCGCCCATTGTCACAATATCAATGGCTCGGCGAGCAACTCCGGCCTGTTCCTGACCTATGAGGAGACGATGCCGGTGCGGATCGGGATCAACAAGCGGCCGGTGGCGGCGGGGCGGGGCAGCGGCACCCATGATTTCGACATTGCCCCCGGCGATCCGGACGGGAGCATCCA
>Ga0209346_1000401_pt1 | contig 41231 bp, 38 predicted proteins | sample AutmiccommunBRH9_FD_187381 | JGI IMG/M metagenome (GOLD analysis project Ga0209346, IMG submission 187381) | Deep subsurface microbial communities from Mt. Terri, Switzerland - Autotrophic microbial communities BRH/9 (SPAdes) (version 2) | ecosystem: Environmental > Aquatic > Deep subsurface >...
CATCGTCTTGAACGAACACCACGATATTCAGTTCTCCCAACGACCGATTGTTCAGATGACGGGCAAGATAATCAATCTCTTTTGCCCGTTCGCGCCCCTGCGGGTCAAGCAAGCGGTCCTGGTTGAGAATGACGGACTTTTGGCCAAGCTGATAGCTGCGATAGCTATAGTCCTCCAGTTCTTGGAGATGCTGCATCGCCCGGCTGGCCGAGACCCCGTTCCGGTGGTAATCGAGATAGCTTTTCCAGGCGTCGGCCTCTTCTTTCTGTTTGCCCTGCAGGCGTAAAGCGATTGCCCTGTTATAGAGAGCTGTTCTCTCCGTTGGATCGCTCGCCAGAATCTGTTCATAGAGTTGCTGGGCCTGGGAAGCCTGACCATCCTGCAATAAGCTGTTGGCAAGATTTAAGCGGGCCGGCAGCAGATCGGGCCTTTTGTCAACCAGTTGCCGATACGTCTGTCGCTCTTCTTCGACAGCCCCAATAGCTTGGTAGGCGGCGCCTTTCCAGAGAGCATATTGGGGATTATCCGGCCGCAATATCTCTGCTTGCCGGAAAGCGTCCAATGCTTCCGTCGACTGGCCTGCCGCGAGCAGACTTCGGCCAAGATAGAATAACGCTTCGTCATTCATGCTTCCCTTGACGGCTATCGCTTCGTTCGCTGCTTCGAAATTCCCCGGAAAGAATCGGTCAAGCTGCATCCCCCCGTAGAACGTCAGAGCCAGGCTGGCGATCGCGCCGGCCGCACGATACAAAAGGGGACCGGTGTCGATCCAGCGCAGTACACGCCTGAACCACGGTTCCCTGTATTCCGGCAGAGCGAGCATTATTTTCTTTCGCAAATCGGCTGGCGGTTTTTTGCCCGGCAGTCTGCGAATCCCATCTTCAATCGATGGTTCATTATTCCATCCCTTCATGGCGGCCACCTCCCAAAAAGACTTTCATTTTCGCCAGCCCCCGTGCTATCCTCATTTTCACGGCACTTTCGGAAGCCTTGAAAATACCGGCAATTTCAAAGACAGGAAGCTCCTGCTGATACCGCAACATAATCATCTCTCTCGTTACATCCGGGAGCTCATCGAGCGCCTTGTACAAGTTGCCGACCTCTTCCTGGCTCAGCATCTTTTCTTCCTGATCCGCACTGACTTCGGCTTCAGGGATATCCCAGCGCAATTCAACCAGTTTTGTTCCCCTGGCTGCATTGCTCCTGTGCCAGTCGTTGGCTCTGTTAACCGCCAGGGTATACAGCCAAGGGAAAAATCTCCTGTTTCTGTTGAAGGATGACAGCCGGTCATAGACTCGGAGAAATACGTCCTGGGTCAAATCGTCGGCTTCCTGTTCGGAACGGCAGTATCTGTACATCAGGTTGTAAACCGGCCATTCATAGCGTTCGACAATCTTGGCAAAGAGCTGAGTCTCACCTTTCAGAACCAGTTGCACCAGGGTTTCGTCACTAGCATTATTCATGCTTTCTTATCCTTCTATACGGGGGACGAAGGGGATCGTCACATCTGACTGTCTTAATTCTTTACTGAAGGGCGGAAATTTTTAGGGAGCTGCTACTTTTTCTTCGCTTGCTTCTTTTTTGACTGAACGCCATTGTCCAGATCGGTAAAAAAGAATCGGACGGATTCCGGATTCTGCAACTTTTTGCCTTTTACATCTGATACTTCAGGCTCGCCGAACCAACTGATGCCGATTCTATCCGGCGTTAAACCAGGGAATTTGCCGAGCAGGTATCGCCTGATGCTGATTGCCCGAGCCTTGGCCAGGTTTGTGTTGTTTTGCTGAAATACCACTACCTGCAATTTGCCATTACTCATATTCGTGGCAGTTGCACCGACGACATTCAGTGCACGTGGGGAGATCGGGGCGAGTTTATCTGTCAGAGGCTCGAACCAGATTTTGGTCAGAGTCGTTGCGCGCCCTCCGAGGTCATGATTTTGATAGGAAAAATCACCCAGCTGATTCAGATAACCGGTCGCCTTGATGGCAAAATCCCCGGCGGGGTATCTATTCAAATATGCCAGCCAGCCGGCTTTCTCCTCGGGGGTATGTTTGAGAATCCGCGCAATCAGGGCTCGGTTGTACAAAGCCGATGGGCTGTTCGGCCAGATTTCAAGTACTTTATTGTAGGTAACAAGAGCGGCTTCATACTCTTTCGCCTTGAATTGATTGTGACCGAGATAGGTCAGGGCTTGGACGTGCCTGCCATTTATCCCCAGCACTTTTTGGTAGCTTTCACGCTCCATCCTGCTATCGCCGAGCTCGCCTTGTGCTACCCCCTGCCAGAAGAGGTAATCGGTATTTTTCTGGTCCAGCGACGCAGCCTTTTTCAGATACGGCAAGGCCTGTTGCGGTTTGTTCTGGGCAAGAAGAAAACGGCCTAAGTAATAATTGGCAAGCGGATCGCTGGGATTTTGAACGACGGCTTCGCGAAAGGTCAACTCGCCCTGCCTGTAATCTTTATTCTCCAGATAACGGTTTCCTTGATAACTGTTCTTCATCGTCTGTCCTGCCGAACAGCCGTTGAGTAAGAATGCAAGGCACAATAACGAAATGAAATGTTGGAAACGCATAAGTTTCTCCTCTATTTTGTGATTTTTGTAATGGTTCTACAAGCCATGCCCGAAGCGAGTGCGTCCGTTTCAGGAGGGGCGTTTTTTGTGATGTTCCTGTCAAATCTACGGATGGGTACGACAAACGTCACATCGATTCGAGCGTTTTTTGAGATCTACTGGGTAATGAATGGGTACTGAAACTGAACGAACTTTTGCTGGGCCTCCTCACTATTTTTGGTCTATGTGCATGTATCTTTTGGCATTAGAGCCAGGAGCCGAGGATAAAATCTCGGACAAGTCCGGCAATACCTTATGATTGTGAAAGAACCTGTTTTATTTTGGTAAACTCTTCCTGAGTTATCTCTCCGTTGGCAAATCGCGCTTTCAAAATTTGCAAAGAATCGATGCGGTCCTGGGACCATACATCGGTATTGGGTGTTCGAGTCCGGAAGATTCGGATCGCCACATAGATCGTCAGCGCAATAATCAGGAGCCCTGCCAGCATGGAAAAGATCCCGCCCGGAAAAATACCGCTCCCCCACCCGAATAAGTAGTTGCAACCCCACATAATCTATACTCCTCTGGTTTTGCGAAGGAGACGACCGGACACGATCCGGTCGTCTCGTCTCGCTTCGTTGTTCTTACCAGCATCCGCCCATCATGCCGTATCCGTTCATATGGCCATAGTTTCCGGCGCCTGGCGCCGGAAGATTAAAAGACTTGGCCTGGGCGCTCAGCTGATCGTGGAGGACGGTCATCTCCCGGTTAAGGTCCGCGGCGCGTTGGGGATCGGGGTTGGTTGCGGCCATCAGCGCGCTGTACTCGCCCTGTTTGGCAGCAAGATCCTGGCGGATCTTTGCGGTTTTTTCATAGAAGCCCTGATAGTTGCCGCCGTTGACCATTGCCATCGGCCCACCCATGGACCCGCCCCAGTATCCGTCCCAATAGCAGGCGAAAACCTGGGTGCCGGTCAGGGTGATGGCTGCTGCCGCCGCGATGATGAGAATCGATTTTTTCATGGTTTTATCTCCTTTGTGTTGTTTGGGTTACTTGGTTGTTTGATGTCCAGAGAGACGAGGCTCCGCTCCAGTCGTCTCTCTGTTTTTTATTACCAGCATCCGCCCATCATGGCGTATCCGTTCATATGGCCATTGTGTCCGGTGTTTGGTGCCGGAAGATTAAAAGACTTGGCCTGAGCGCTCAGCTGATCGTGGAGGACGGTCATCTCCCTGTTAATGTCCGCGGCGCGTTGGGGATCGGGGTTGGTTGCGGCCATCAGCGCGCTGTACTCGCCCTGTTTGGCGGCAAGATCCTGGCGGATCTTGGCGGTTTTTTCATAGAAGCCCTGATAGTTGCCGCCGTTGGCCATTGCCATCGGCCCACCCATGGTCCCGCCCCAGTATCCGTCCCAATAGCAGGCGAAAACCTGGGTGCCGGTCAAGGTGATGGCTGCTGCCGCTGCGATGATGAGAATCGATTTTTTCATGGTTGTGTCTCCTTGTGTTGTTTGAGGTACTTGGTTGTTGAAAGGCTTAAAGCCCATGGTCCTTGGTTGCTGTTGGTATAGCTATTCCAAGATCCATGCCATACCCCGAAAACAAATATATAACTTGAAACATCGATGTGTTACCCATGTAATTCATCAGTCGGAAAACAATCCGATATTGTCTTGTGGGTATTTTGGCCCCACAATTTCAACGATAAGCAGGACAAGATGTTTACAAAGTACCCATTCGTTCGTAAAGATAGGACTATCGATTTATTCTTCGGAGGCTGCATGATTCCAAAACAAAAGCCAAAAGGGCGCTGGCACTTGTGTACATCACCGTGGTGATAATCGGATCGGTGATTGTCCTGCTGATTGTCGTGGTGGCGTTTGCGGCGCAAAATTACAGCCGTGAAAAACAATACATGCCCCTGATCTTGGCCGAAAAAGGTATAGTCATTGCCAAGGCGATAGAAGCTGGAGCCCGGACAGGAATGATGGGTATGATGTGGGGGGAAGGCAGGTCCAAACATTGATCGAGGAGACCGCCCAGCTGCCCGGCGTGCTTTATATTACAGTGACAAACCGTGACGGTCTGGTCCAGGCAAGCAGCAGTCGCCCAAAATAGCCGGATTGGCTTCAACCTCACCCCAAGAGGGGAGCCGGCGGTGGTCGATCCGGGTCGGTTGACCCAGTGTTTTCTGAATGTAAATCTGAATGGTCTGCAAGCCATGGAAAATGGCGGCGGACCGACAATCAGCAGTTATATCAGGGATGGCAGCTTTACCGTTGATATCAAGGATAGCGGTTCGGGAATATCCGTAGATGATTTAACCAAAATATTTTACCCGTATTTTTACCACCAAGACGAAGGGCACCCGACTTGGGTTGGTAATCGTTCAAAAATCAACGAACAATAAGCACAAGATACTCCACCCTTTTTCCCGAACCAATAGGCTCCTAAAAGGACTGGGATAAAAATTAATTCGCGATATGCACTATCGATAATGGACAAGGGTGGAGTGTCGTGGCGTAATCGAAGAAAGCAATGAGCAGGACCAATAATACCATAACGCGATCTTATAAGATTTTTTTAAAGAAATCATGATGGCTCCTTTCTTGGTGACAGGTGATAAGTAGTCGCTTTTCAGAAAACCTGAAAAAAAGCCCTTGCCAACGTTAGAGCAGCAAAAACTGCAGAAAGAGCAGCGACACCGCCAAGGAGGCGATGATGCCGACCTTCCGTCCGCCGGCAGGCCCCCAATCACGCTCGGAATAAATTAGAGCAGAAGCAAGAGGATATGCAGGGCGAATTTCGTTCGGTGATGAAAAAGTGATCGATGGCCACCAGAACGGAGGCGATGACCACCTAGGCGATATGCTCCTTAGTTATGTTTTTCTCCGTTGGTTATTTGAAAGGGTATTTCGGTTAATGCCTCCCACAGATCGGTCGTAATCTCGCCGATCGATTCGTAGAAAACCTCGGCATGCCCGGAGAAATGCAGCAGGATATTATTCAGACAATCGGGCAGATACGGATAGATCTTCTTCAGGTTCATCAGTTGGTTCCCTTCGATGATCGAAAAATCCTCAGGCACCAGATCGCCGGCCAGGTGCATAAATTTATTGTCGTTTTTTATGTCGCCGTAATATCTCGGCCCCTGACCGATGACATTGGCGAGAAGTTTGCCGATACCGATGAGGTCGACGCCAAACGGGTTCTCGGGGAAATTGTAGGCATAATCGAAATCGATCCATCGGTATTTCTCGATGTTGCGGTCCCACAGGATATGGTTCCAATGCACGTCGCCGTGCACCAGATTGTTGTCATGGAGCAAAGAGAGCGAGTCAAGACATTCCAGCAGGCCGGGGAGGATTTTCGGCAGGTTTTGCCGGAAATAGCCTTCGTGGGAGCGATCGATCAGCGAAATCATCTGGACCAGCGACGGCCCGGCGATGAAATCAATCACCCTGACGTTGTTGCCGACAGAATCCGTCAACCAGGTGCCGTGCATGAAGTTCGGATGGCCTGATACCAGGTCCAGGACCTTCGCCTCCTTCTCGGGGCTGCGGAAGAACCGGACATCAAACCCGCCCAGGTTCTGCTGGAACTCTTCGAAAAAGGCTAGCTTCACGATCTTGGTCTTTCCGGACTTAAGATCGGTTGTCCGTTTGACCCAGTATTTTGGATCGTCGTCCATTCCTAACCCCGAGTCCCTCTCGTTGCGGTTTATTAGATGGACGGTGTCTTGCAAGATGATCACATCTCCCGCCTCCAAATTCATGAAATCCGAGGTATCATGGTAGACGGTCGTCTCGGGTTTCCTCTTTCGTCCTTGTGAGGCAAAGAGTTCCGCTATAGTATCATTCGTCATGATCGGCGCTCCCATAGATCCTTGCTGCACCTGGCGTCTTTCATCTTCCATGCCGTAACACCTCCTGTATCCGCTGAAGCATCCCTCGAAAACCTGAGATCTGATGATCCAAATGACTGAGTCGATCTTGCCCGAGAGTCGGTCAGAATCTCGCAGAAATACATCCTGGTTCAAATCGTCGACCTCCTGTTCAAAACAGGAGTATCTGCACATCAGATTGTAATCAGGCTGTTCATAGCGTTGGACAATCTTGGCAAAGAGCTGAGTCCCACCTTGCAGAACCAGTTGTACCAAGGTTGGCATAATTCATGTTTCTTATCCTTCTATACGGTGGATGGCGGGGATCGTCACATTTTTGATTGTCTTTGTCAGGAAGCTGCGGATAACATTTCGAACATATCCAGCAATGTCTTATGATTGTGAAAGAACCTGTTTCATTTTGGCGAACTCTTCCTGAGTTATCTCTCCTTTGGCAAATCGCGCTTTCAAAATTTGCAAGGAATCGATGCGGTCCTAGGAGCATGCATCGGTATTGGGTGTTCGAGTCCGGAAAATTCGGATCGCCACATAGATCGCCAACGCAATAATAAGGATTATTGCCAGCATGAAAAAAATCCCGCACGGGAAAATACCGCTCCCCCAGCTGCCTAAGTAGTCGCAACCCCACATAAATCAATTCTCTTCTGGTTCTATAATGGAGACGACCGGACAACTATCCAGCCGTCTCGTCTCGCTTCGTTGTTCTTAACAGCATCCGTACATGCCGTGTCCGTTCATACGACCAGAGTGTCCGGTGCTTGGTGCCGGCAGATTAAAAGACTTGGCCTCGGCGCTCAACTGATCGTGGAGCACGGTCATTTCCCGGCTCAGGTCCGCGGCGCGCTGGGGGTCGGGGTTGGTTGCGGCCATCAGCGCTCTGTACTCACCCTGTTTGGCGGCAAGATCCTGGCGGATTTTTGCGGTTTTTTCATAGAAGCCCTGATAGTCTCCGCCGTTGACCATTGCCATCGGCCCACCCATGAGCTCGCCCTCATGGTGTCCGCCCCCATGGTAGGCGAAAACCTGGGTGCCGGTCAAGGTGATGGCTGCTGCCGCTGCGATGATGAGAATCGATTTTTTCATGGTTGTGTCTCCTTGTGTTGTTTGAGGTACTTGGTTGTTGAAAGGCTTAAAGCCCATTGACCTTGGTTGCTGTTGACATAGCTTATCCAAGATCCATGCCATACCCCCGAAAAACAAACAAATAACTTGAAATATCGATGTGTTACCCATGTAATCCATCAGTCGGAAAACAATCCATTAAGGCTAGATGGGTATTTTTGCCCCACTATTTCAACGAATGGCAGGGTAAAATGTTTACAAAGTACCCATTCGTTCGTATGGTAGGACCATCAATCTATTCTTCGGAGGTGTCATGATTCCAAAACAGAAGCCCAACGGTCGCTGGCACTTGCGCACATCACCGTGGATGATCATCGGATCGGTGATCATCCTGCTGATTGTCGTAGTGGTTTTTGCGACCCAAAATTACAGTCGCGAAAAACAATACATGTCCCTGATTTTAGCCGAAAAAGGCGCGGTAATAGCCAAGGCGATAGAAGCCGGAGCCCGGACAGGAATGATGGGCATGATGTGGGGGGGAAGTCAGGTCCAGAAATTGATCGAGGAGACCGCCCAGCTGCCCGGCGTGCTCTACATTACAGTGACAAACCGTGACGGTCTGGTCCAGGCAAGCAGCAATCGCGAAATGATCGGTATGTTAAATACACACCCAACCTGATAACTTCCGCTGCGTAACAGCCAGAAAAAATCAGCTGGCGGTACAGGGATATTGCCGATCAGCAACAATCGAATGAAGTCTCAAAGAAAAGTGCGACTTCATTCAAACCACCCTGCCCTCTGTGTCAAGTTGAATTCCAGTCCTGAGATCCCAGTCATGGTGCCAAGTTTGTTGCGGATCAGTGCCTCTTCGGTTGGGCAATCCATCTTAGTGATGGACAGTTTGGTCGTCTGTCCGGCTGACGCCTCATCCATGCGCACGGCTTGCATACCTATGGCGGCCAGGGCCTGCTCAATAAGAGAAAATGAAGGCAGTTCGTACTGCACGGCCAAAGTGCGTTGCATCAAGTTGAAATCGAGCCGGATCACCCCTGGTATTTCATTCAGTTTGCTCCGAATCAACGCCTCTTCCGTCGGGCAATCCATGTCCTCGATGCGGTAAACCACTGCTGTCGATTCGATCACCATTTGGACTGGTATTGGGGGTTGGATTATCGGCACTGTCGAACAACTACACCCTTTTGAACTGCATTCGCTCATAGCTAATTTCTCCGGGTTGCCTATTTTATATTACATTAGAATTTCTGTAGTCACCCTGGAATCAAGGAACAAGTGGAGAATGCAAATGCACTGAGTACCAGTCAGATCAGTTCGGCAGACCCCTGTACGCCTGCTATTCACCTTCTCAAGCTCAAATCTGCACATAATTGAGCTTGTTGCGAAATTCCCCAAACATAAAAGCCGTGCATTTTAGTCTATCAGAACCACATCTGTGAAGAAACAATCCCGGCAATATAATCTTTCGATTCCTTGTCCAATTCTAAAAACTCCATACCACAAACAAACCTGAAGTCTACATTCCGAACATTTCGTGTCACCACCTTGGCAATCAGTTTGTACTTGCCAAGGAACAGGCCAACCCTCAACAATTGTCCTTGGTTCAATTTAGTATCCATCAAAACCGCGATCCCACCCTGTGCTATATCCATGAGGTAACCGGTTTCTTCGAAACCTTTCGCAACCACCTTTACCGGGATACTCTCCCTTGCGGGAGCATTCTTAAAGGTTAATATCTCATGGAGATCGTTGCAGGGAATCCGTGGCCAGTCCCTTTTACCAAGCGGGTTCTCCGGTTCGAATTGCCAATCCACTTCAAGATCCTGGAGCGATGGGATCTGATTCCATCCTGTTATTTCCTTTTTCATGACTACTCCGTTGCTAAGTTATTCGTTACTACCATCAGGTTTATTGTAGGTTTACGGTTTAGTTCCTCTTTTCAAATCGTGTCGATGCCGGAGACGTAATAATCCGGGACAGAATTTTAAAACCATGCCTTGCTAAGGGCATGACAGAATCTCTTTTAGTCAGATACTAAACCCTGGTCCTCAGGACCAGGTCAGAGATAATTGGCTCAGCCGTAACCCGTTACAACAGTGTTGATTTGTGTTCGGCTTTGCCATTGATGAAAAATATCTACGTGAATTCAAACCAATGAGTGTTGTTTTAACGATTTGAATCGTTATCGCATTTAATGCCATGGCTCTGGTTGCTCCAAATCGTTCGACATTACGAATGATGCAGGGATACCATGCCCTTTGGGCTTAACTTAATGCCGACCCCTCTGGGGTCGGATTTTTACTTTGGCTTATTCTTCCGGAGAAATCTCCCCATGGACAAATCGAACTTTCAAAATTTGCAAGGAATCGATGCGGTCCTGGGACCATGCATCTGTATTGGGCGTTCGAGTCCGGAAAATCCGCATCGCCACAGAGATCGCCAACGCAATAATCAGGGGCCATGCCAGCATGAAAAAGATCCCGCTCGGGAAAATGCCGCTCCCCCACCCGCCCGAGAACGACAAGAAGTCGCAACCCCACAAAATCAATACTCTCCGGTTATGCAAAAGAGACGACCGGACACGATCCGGTCGTCTCGTCTCGCTTCGTTGTTCTTACCAGCATCCGCCCATCATGGCGTATCCGTTCATATGGCCATTGTGTCCGGTGCCTGGCGCCGGCAGATTAAAAGACTTGGCCTGGGCGCTCAACTGATCGTGGAGGACGGTGATCTCCCGGTTGAGGTCTGCGGCGCGTTGGGGATCGGGGTTGGTTGCGACCATCAGCGCGCTGTACTCGCCCTGTTTGGCGGCAAGATCCTGGCGGAGTTTTGCGGTTTTTTCATAGAAGCCCTGATAGTTGCCGCCATTGGCCATTGCCATCGGCCCACCCATGGTCCCGCCCCAGTATCCGTCCCAATAGCAGGCGAAAACCTGGGTGCCGGTCAGGGTGATGGCTGCTGCCGCTGCGATGATGAGAATCGATTTTTTCATGGTTTTTTCTCCTTGTGTTGTTTGAGGTACTTGGTTGCCGGATTCTCTGGACAGGGCCTCGGCCTCGGATACATTCACTCTCCCTAATCTCGCGGTGCGGCTCTCGGCGGGGAGACCTGACTTCTTAGAGCCAAGAGAAGCTTGAGCCCTCTCCATACGAACCAGCCTGCCAGCATTCCCAAGGGCAGGATGATATTCATGAAGACCGGCAGAAAGAGCAGTAATACTATGATTTCAGATAGTTGGTACACTTTGGCACTTCCTCCTATTGATTTTTCTCTGTAATCCAAGGATTGGTTGACCTGAGAGCTCAACTGATCGTGGAGGACAGTTGTTTCCCGGTTCAGATCCGCGGCGCGCTGGGAGTCGGGGTTGGCTATGGTCATCAAGACGCTGTACTCGCCCTGTTTGGCGGCAAGATCCTGGCGGATCTTTGCGGTTTTTTCATAGAAGCCCTGATAGCTGCCGCCGTTGACCATTGCCATCAGCCCACCCATGGACCCGCTCCAGTATCCGTCCCAATAGTAGGCGAATGCCACGGTGCCGGTCATGGCGATGTTTATTCCCACTGCGAGGATGAGAATCGATTTTTTCATGGTTTTTTCTCCGTTGTGATGCTGTTTGCTCCTATGCTTAAAGTCCAAACCTTATGTCACCATGGTTGCTGTTGGCGTAGTTAATCCAAAATTTGTGCCATATGCAAAAAAATCTAATTAATATATTGAAATAACGTTATTTATTTGGATATGTTTTGGGCTCACATAGGGTATTGAATTGTTGGATGGGTATTATGGCCCCGTTTTCCTAGGGAAGACGCGAGGCAAGATGTCCATAAATTACCCATTGGTCCGTATGCTACATCCAGGCCAAAGACAATTAAGAGGCGGAAGTATGGAATGTGGAAAAGAAAGAAGAATTTGTTCGCAATCCGCGTCGAAAATACGTAGCGGGAAACACTCCTGTGACATTAATTTGAATTTTTTCAGGTAGTTGAATTGTTTTCCGCAGTCATCCTCAAAACGTTCTTGGTTTTCTCACTCATCGTGCTGGGTTATTGCTGGAGATGCTCTGTGTGGACAAGCTTGTTGTAGTGCTTGGTAACCCTGCCGGTCCTGGATCAAGCCGTCATAGTGGCCGCATGTCCGCCACTTTTTCGACTTCTCAATTTTGCTGGTGCATGTTCCGCCTATTGGACACTCCGCCACTATTTCTGTCGATCGCTTCACCGTATTACGCTTCATTGTTAAATCTAATCCATTGAGCTGAAAAGCATGACTTCCATCATCAGATCCGATCGTCATGCTTTTATAATTTAGCATCCATACATGCTTGTAATTATAAGGGAATTATAAGGTTACATTTCGCTTGAGTCGGAGTCCTTGGAAGTTGTGATGCCGCATCTGCATGCATCGAATTTGGCATAACTTGCACGGTCTCCGCTGAAACTCTCACTTCTTTTTCAATGCGAAAGCATTGCTGTTGAAATAGCCCAGACGGTACTGTTGTATCTGTAGTGGGCACCGATTGTGACAGCGGGCATCCAAGGCTGATCGAAAACACCTTCTTTGAGCAGAGCCAATCAGGCTCTGAAATTATGCAGATACACCACATCGTCGCCCATGTTCATGCTGGTATTTGCGGCGACCTGATCGGGGATGTCGTTGAGGAAGAGAATATCGTTCGCGTTGTGCGACGCGTTGCCCACGTTTCTGAAATGGCACTTTATGCATCCCGCGCTCGCTCTAACGCGTTGTTTGGCGTAACCTTGATGTCACCGGGTTTCCTCTTTCTTGCTATTCTGGAACTCCGAAACCAGCAGCATGGCAATACCGGCCATTATGGCGACGTCGGCGACATTGAAAACGCCCGTGCGGAGCGATCCAATGCCCACGTTCATGAAATCCACAACGCTTCCATGGAGTAAGCGATCAATCCAATTCGATGCACCACCAGCAATGAATAGTGCGAGGCCCGCCGACTGCCACAGCGTCCATCGGAGCCGAAAGGCAAACAGAATCGCGGCGGCCAATATGATTCCCGTTCCAATGGTGAAGATTGCCGTTCGCGCGCTCGGCGGTAGGCTCGATCCGACGCTCAGAAAACCGCCAGTATTCTCCGAATACGTCAGCCGTACCGTGTCCGCAAGGAATGACTGCGTAGGTTTCCCGGCGAGCACTGAAGTGGCCATGTGCTTCGTCACTCGATCGCATCCTACGGTGGCCAGGATGGCCATCAACAACGCAAACCGCGTTACGATCCTCTTTGGCAAGCGCATTTCCAGCATTTCCATTCAACAGGAGTTTGTTGTTCAATCTTTAAAATCAGCTATTTTTCATAGTAAATACTGTCTACCAGCATCCGTACATGCCGATTGGACGCATGATTTGCATTTGCCTTTCACTTTTTTGATCGGCCATAGCCTCTTCCTTTTTATTGGTTGATGGTTTTATTGAGGGTGCCGCAAATTCATAGGCTTGAACCGATTGCCGGTCTTTAGCAGGAAGATTACCCGAAACGCGGCGCATGACTCGCGAAAGCCTGGATAGGTGCAGGCCTCCGGTCTCTTTCCAGTGATAGGGCAGCGCTTGAAGGTCCTGTTTTTGACGCCCATCATCTTCCTCTGAATGAGCAGAAGACACGGAAACCCTGCCGGTCCTGGATCAAGCCGTCATAGTGGCCGCATGTCCGCCACTTTTTCGACTTCTCAATTTTGCTGGTACATGTTCCGCCTATTGGACACTCTGCCACTATTTCTGTCGATCGCTTCACCGCATTACGCGTCATTGTTAAACCTCATCCATGGAGTTGAAAAGCATGACTGCCGGATAGAGATCATCTGATCCGATCGTCATGCTTTTATAATTGTTTGTAATTATAAGGTTACATTCGTTTGAATCGGAATCCTTGGAAGCTTTGATGCCGCATCTGCATGCGTCGGCTTTGGCATAGCTTGTGCGGTCTCCGCTAAAATTCCCACTTCATTTTCAATGCAAATGCATTGCTGTTCTCTTCGTCCAGGACATCGCCGAGGTTGAAATAGCCCCCACTCATTGTGAGGCTGTCGTTAATCACATAAGCCGCAACCACGGACCACCAATCGTCTTCGCTTGCAACCAGACCGTCTATTGCCGCGTAATTATCAGGTTTTTGACGATATTCTCCACCAAGAGCAAACCTGTCGGTGACAAAGAGAACGGCATTGCCCTCAAATAAAAACTCACGTTCTCCGGTGAAACCCAGCAGACCGATATGGGCTGCATCCGAATTGCGAACACCAAAATTCAACAGCAGCGGCCGAGGAAGAAAATTGGTCATCTTTGTGACATACAGCGTGTAATCGATACCGTCGTTGTCTTCGATGCCGATGGCGGTCAGTGTTCCGTTCAGGTCTGAATCAATACTATTGACGGTATCGTTGTATTTGTAATGAGCGCCGATCGTGACTGCGGGGATCCAAGGCTGATCAAAAGCACCCTCTTTGAGCAAAGCCAATCGGGCGTTGAAATTATGCAGAAACACAGCATCGTCGTCCATGTTCATGCCGGTTTTCGCGGCGATTAGATCGGGGAGATCGTTAAGGGAAAGGACATCCAGGCCATATCCGAGTTCAAGACGATCTCCGATCGTTTCCGTAAAAGTAGTGAATCCCATAACACGCCCTTCCGTCGTGCCGAGCATACCGCCGCCGACACTGGGGAGGCCGAAGATATTGCCTTCTGTCGCTGTGTTTGTGAGGTATGCACTATATGTCGAAGCAATTCCGCCATATCCTTCGATGCCGTGGAGTGGCAACGGCGGCCTTGAATCTTCCGCAAACGCATTTCCGCTTAATACAAGAAAGCTGGACATCAATAAGAAAGTTGATCGCAATTTCATTTCTTCTCCTTTTCCTCTTAAATTTAATCCTTCAAAAAACTGCTACAACAACGGACAGATATGCAATCTTCACAATACTGCGCCGTATACCGCCTCAACATCTCGGATTTACCACCGTGGCTTTCAGGAAACTAACGTACAACGAAACCATCATCTGCCGTCAGCCTGCCGATTCTTACACCTTCTTTCCGAGGGGAATCCTGGGTTACCTTAGAGTTACAGAGGGGACGACCGGATGTGATCGGTCGTCCCCTCTCTCAATGTTTCCTACCAGCATCCGCCCCATCCGCCCATCATGGCGTATCCGTTCATATGGCCATAATTTCCGGCGGTTGGCAGATTAAAAGAACCGGCCTCGGCCATTAACTTATCGTGCAGGATGGTGATTTCCCGGCTCAGGTCCGCAGTGCGCTGGGGATCGGGATTGGCTGTAGCCAGCAGTACGTTGTACTCACCCTGTTTCGCAGCAAGATCCTGGCGGATCTGGGCTGTTTTGGTGTAAAAGCCCTGGTAGTTGCCGCCGTTGACCATTGCCGTCGGCCCACCCATCGACCCACCCCAGTATCCGTCCCAATAGCAGGCAAACGCCTGGGTGCCAAGCAAGGTGAGGGATGCTGCCGCCGCGATGATAAGAATTGATTTTTTCATAGTTTTTTCTCCTTTGTGTTGTTGTTTTGCGTTACTTTCAAGTTTGAAGTTGCCATGGCGTTTACTATTGGCTTTGTTATTTCAAGATCTGTGCCACACGTTGCGAACAAGAATTATCTCATTGAATTCACTGCACTTATCTATAGGATTTATCTGTTTGAAGATATTTTGCGCCAGCAAATGGGTAATTTGGCCCCATTTTTTTGATTCGAAGCTGGACAAAGTGTTTATATATTCCCCAATCCTTTATTTACCTGGTACGATCATCAACAATTTTGGGGTGTGTTATTCCAAAGCACGATAGGGCTGATGGGTCTTGCATCCATCACCGTGGGTTATCTTCGGATCGAGGATAATCTTTCGGATTGTCGTAATGGTGCGTGCATCACAAAATCACATCCGCGAGAAACAATACATGTCCCGGATCTTAGCGGTAGAAGGGGCCTGTCATTGCCAAGGCGATAGATGTCGGAGTGCGAACAGCGATGATGGGCATGATACGGCATGGCAACTTGAGCACCCGGCTTTGCCGGGTTCCCTGCCAATAGGTCAAAGCATCGTAGAAAAGATTGCAGCGGGCGACGATACTCGACACGGGAATTTGAAATCGCTCGACTATGACACGCGTAGCGGGGAAAGAAGCGATTCACTTGGCGCTTACAGAAGTTAAAATGTTGCGCACTCCGAATTTATTAAGTAGGAAAACTAAGTTTGTGACATGGAACCTCTTGCGGTGGTGACCGCATCGGGTTCCGCTTTCGGCAAATATCGCAACCAACAGAAAGGACTCTCTCTTGAAAAACATAAAGATTGGTACGAAGATCGCCACGATGGTGGGAATCATCCTGGTGTTCATGATCGTGGCCTCGGGATATGGCATCTACAAACTCGACCATATCGGGGGGGAACTCAGGGAGATCGCCGAACAGAATATCCCCCTGGCCGACCTGGTGACCGACGCGGCCATGAGCCAGCTGGAGCAGGCCGTGTGGTTCGAGCGGAGCCTCGCCCTGCATTACGACAAAGCCGATAAAGAGGAGCTGCAGAAAGCCACGGAGGCGTTCACCCGATACGGAAAGCAATTCGACGAAGACCACGGGAAAGCGGTGAAGCTTGCGAAACTTTCATCCGGAAACGCAGATTCGGAGTCCATGCGGGAGAGTTATCGAGCGATCCTTGCGCAACTCGGCGACATCGGCGGACGACATGCCGAATACGGAAAGCACGTCCACCATGCCCTGATGCTGCTATCGAAGGGGGATGCAGACGGCATCGGCCCCCATATCGAAAAGCTCAAGGCCGAGGGGATGAAGCTCATCGAGGAAACGGACGGGCTGCTGAGGCGCATCGCGAAACTCTCCAAAACCGCGGTCGACGAGGCGAAGGAGAGCGGACTTGCAGCAAGGAAAAACATGATGATCGCCACACTCCTCTCCGTGATGATGGGGGTTGCCATGTCCCTTCTTTTTACCCGCGAGATCACCGGACCAATCCGGGGGGTCGTGGCCAGCCTGAAAGAGATCGCCCAAGGTGAAGGGGACCTCTCCCGCCGCATCCAGACCCGCTCCGGAGGAGAAGTTGGGGACCTGGCCCGCTGGTTCAACCAGTTCCTCGAAAGACTCCAAACCATGATGAAGGAGACCACCGCAAACACGAATGTCCTCAAAACCGCCTCGGGGAGCCTCCACCAGCTTGCAGGTCGGATGACCACGGGGGCCGAACAGACCCTTTCAACCTCGGAGCGGGTGGGGGAAGCGGCGGCGGAGACTGGCACTGCCATGACCGCCGTCACGGCAGCGGTCCGGAATACCACGAGCAACGTCGGCGCAATGGCGGCGGCGGCCAGCCAGCTCTCGGCAACCATCGACAAGATCGCCCGGAACACCGAAAAGGCGAAATCCGTTTCCAGCAGCGCCGTGATCCGGGTCCGGGACGCCTCCGCCCGGGTGGGAGACCTGGGTCTTGCCGCCAGGGAGATCACTAAGGTGACAGAGACCATTACCGAGATCTCGGAACAGACGAACCTCCTGGCCCTGAACGCCACCATAGAGGCCGCCCGTGCCGGCGATGCAGGAAAGGGGTTCGCGGTGGTGGCGAACGAGATCAAGGAGCTGGCCCGGCAGACAGCCACCGCAACGCTCGAGATCAAGGCGAAGATCGACGGCATCCGGGAATCCACCGGAAAGACGGTAACCGAGATCGAACAGATGACCGAGGTGATGAACGAGATCAACGCCATCGTCGCCAGCATCGCCTTGGCCCTGGACGATCAGTCCAACTCCACACGGGAGATCGCCGACAACGCCGCCCAGGTCTCCGAGGGGATGGCGGAGGTGGCCTCCCATGTGGGCCGGGCGGAGTCGACGACGGAAGCAATCACGGCCGCCATAGCCACGGTGAAGGACTCGGCCGGAGAGACCGCCCGCGGCAGCTCGCAGGTCAACGCCAGCGCGTCGAAGCTGAAGAGTCTGGCCGAGGAGCTGAGCCGCATGGTGGGCCAGTTCAAGGTTTGACTCGCCTGAACCTGCGGTCGACGAAGGCGAAATACTGATCGTACTTGGCTTTTCGCTGCCCCCCATCCCGCACTGATGGTCGAGCTGGGACCACCTTTACCGCTTAAGCAATTGCTTCCCCGGAGCCTTTCACGATCACCAGCAGGACAGTGGTTTTGCGCAGAACCTGCATTGCGGTATCGCAAAAGAGAAACTCCTCCGATTTCTTTTTTCTGCAAGTCGGTCAACTGTCTCGTCGCTTGCATTGTTCAACTCCATTCTTTTATACGGCGGAGGGAGGGGATCGTCACATATTGATCGTCTGAATTTTCTTGGGGGGCTGGGGATGGTGACAGTAACTATGGACAGAACTTAACAACTGATGGAGGATGATCGAAGAACAGGAGTCACCTCCGCAGCATAACCTCTGAGGCGGTAGCGAGATCAGCTTTCCGCCTTCCTTTGCATCCACCCAAGGCTTTTTTGCCCGGCGGCCGGCCCTGAACGAGGGCATCGGCCGCGACCATCCCGCACGTCCTGTCAGGCGGCGGGACCTTGGGCGATGAGGCGTGTTTTCTCCACCGGACCTTGACGTCCGAAGAGAAGCTTGACGCAGCGCCACAAAAGCCAGCCCACCAGCATTCCCAGGGGCAGGACGAGGTACAAGAAAGCAGGTAGAAAGAGTACGAATATGACGAGATAAGACAGATCGTATAACATAGTGTGTTCTCCTTTTGATTTTTTGGTTTTCTACCAACATCCGCCCATCATGGCGTATCCGTTCATATGATGGCGGCCATAGGTTCCGGCGTTTGGCGCCGGCAGATTGAAAGAACTGGCCTCGGCGGTCAACTTATCGTGCAGGATGCTGATTTCCCGGCTCAGGTCCGCAGTGCGCTGGGGATCGGGGTTTGTCGCGGCCATCAGCGCGTTGTATTCGCCTTGTTTCGCGGCGAGATCCTGGCGGAGCGGGGCTGTTTTTGTGTAAAAGTTCTGATAGTTGCCGCCGTTGATCATTGCCGTCGGTCCGCCCATCGGGCCACCCCGGTATCCATCCCAATAGTTGGCAAATGCCTGGGTACCGAGCAGGGTGAGGGATGCTGCCGCAGCGATGACGAGAATCGATTTTTTCATGGTTTTTCTCCTTTATGTTGTTTTGCGTTACTTGCATGTTTGAAGTTGCCATGGCGTCATGGTTACTATTGGCTTTGTTATTCCAAGATCTGTGCCATACGTTGCAAATACATATTATGTTACTAGAATAACTATTTTAATTTGAAATTGTTCTACACATAAAAACATTCCGTGTCGGCAGCTGGGTATTTAGACCCCAACATTTTCGAATAAAGGCTGGAGAAAGTGTTTACAAATTACCCACTCCTGCGTATGATACGATTATCAACAATTTTTCGGGGGTGTCATGATTCCAAAACAAAAGCACGATGGCCGATGGAGCTTACATCCATCACCTTGGATTATCATCGGCTGGGTGGTAATCCTTCTGATTGTCGTAGTGGTGCTCGCTTTACAGAATTACAGCCGCGAAAAACAATACATGTCTCGGATATTAGAGGAAAAAGGGGCTGTAATTGCCGGTGCGATAGAGGCCGGAGCGCGAACTGGAATGATGGGCATGATGTGGGGAGGGAAACAAGTCCAAACATTGATCGAGGAGACCGCCCTGCTGCCCGGTATACTCTATATTACCGTGACAAATCGAGATGGCCTTGTTCAGGCAAGCAGCAATCGCAAACTCGTTGGCACCCGGCTGACCCCCAGTCTCTTTGCAACTGGTGCTCAGCCGTCCGAAGCAATCAGATGGCGGTTTAAAGATATTGACAATCAGCAGCAATCATTTGAAGTTTTCAGGATTTTCAAATTGATTGCCAAACTGGACGGGATGCACTGCCAAGGCGGCATGATGATGCAGGACAACGACTGGTGTTCTCCCCAGGAAACAGATTCCGGAGCGAAAGTCATACTGGTAGGTTTGGATCCCAAGCCCTTTCAGGATGCAATCCGGGAGGATATTCGCAACACTGCGATCATTTCAGGAATCTTGGTGCTATTGGGGATAGGTGGTTTCATTTCTCTGTTTTGGCTGCAAAGCTACCGTACGACTCAAAGGTCGCTTCAGGATACCAGTGCCATTGCCGAGCAGGTTGTCAAGAGTCTCCCCGTGGGGCTGGTCGCAACGGACAAAGACGGGAAAATATCACTCTACAACAAGGTTGCCGAGCAAATCACCGGGCTCGATTTGATGCATGCCAAGGGGAACGACCCCGAGAGTATTATGCCGGTAACTTTATGTGGATTAAGGGAATATTTGGATCGTGGCGAGTCGATATCCGAAAAAGAAATGGAGTGTGAATTCATCGCGGATAAAATTGTTCCGGTCAGCATCAGCGCATCGAACATCGTCAATGAAGAAGGGAACTTTGTAGGACAAGTTTTGATTATTCGGGACCTTGGCGAGATCCGCCGGCTGGAGGAAGAAGTCCGCCGCAAGGAGAAACTGGCAGCCATCGGCGGTCTCGCTGCCGGCGTGGCCCATGAAATTCGAAACCCGCTGAGTTCGATTAAAGGCATCGCCTCCTATTACAAGGGCAAATTCGCCGACGGCAGCGACGATAAAGAGATGGCCGTGGTGATGATCGAGGAGGTGGACCGTTTGGGCCGGGTTATCAGCCAATTACTTGAATTCGCGAGACCGGCGGAGTTGAATCTGAGACCGGCCAATCTCAATGAAATCCTGGAACATTCGGCCAGACTGGTAAAACAGGAAGCAATCGCCAAAAATATCCAAATTGACTTAAACCTCACCCCAAAAGGGGAACCGGCGGTGGTCGACCCGGATCGGCTGACCCAGTGTTTTCTGAATTTATGCCTGAATGGTCTGCAAGCCATGGAAAATGGCGGTCGACTGACAATTAGCAGCTTCATCGGGAACGGTAACTTTGCCATCGACATCAAGGACAGCGGTTCGGGAATATCCGCCGATGATTTAGCCAAAATATTCGACCCTTATTTTACCACGAAAACGAAAGGCACCGGGCTGGGGTTGGCAATAGTTCACAAGATCGTCGAAGCCCACCAGGGCCAGGTGAAAGTCCGCAGCACTCTTGGTCAAGGCACCGTGTTTTCCATTATTCTGCCGCTAAGGCCAACTCGATGAGGTCTTTATGATTACACAACAAAAGCCCGCGCATATCCTTATCGTCGATGACGATTCGAACCATTTGAAAATTCTCCAAACTATAGTCAGAAGCTGGGGCTACCAGGTCTCGGTGGCCGACGATGGCGGCGTCGCCGTGGAAAACGTCAAAGAGCGGCCGTTCGCTTTAGTCCTGATGGATGTCCGTATGACAAGGATGAATGGGATCGAGGCCCTTCGACACATCAAGCAATACAACCCGGCCATTCCGATTCTCATCATGACCGCCTATTCATCAGTCGATTCGGCGGTCGAGGCGCTCAAAGCCGGGGCTTATGATTATTTGATCAAGCCACTGGACTTCGAAGTGCTGAAACTCAGTCTGTCCCGCGCCTTGGACCATTCGGGCCTGAAAGCCGAAAATGCAACGTTGAAATCGAAGATGGGTGCCGATTACGACCTGAGAAATATCATCGGTAAGAGCAAGCCGATGAAGGAATTGGTCGAAATGCTGGCTATGGTCGCGCCTTCGGAAGCAACCGTTTTGATTACCGGAAAAAGCGGAACGGGAAAAGAGTTGATCGCCAAATCCATTCATCACAACAGCCGGCGCAAGGACAGCCCTCTGGTGGTGGTCAACTGTGCAGCGCTTACCGAGACTTTGCTCGAATCGGAACTCTTCGGTCACGAAAAAGGGGCGTTCACCGGAGCCGACAAACGTCGTGAGGGTCGCTTCATGCTGGCCGACAAGGGGACCATTTTTCTCGATGAAATCGGCGAAACCTCCGCAGCGATGCAGGCAAAACTGCTGCGGGTCATCCAGGAACGGGAAATCCAGCGGGTTGGCGGGGAAGAGACGTTGAGCGTGGATGTGCGCATTCTGGCCGCGACCAATCGAAACCTGGAAGAGGAGGTAAAAAGCGGAAAATTTCGCGAAGATCTTTTTTACCGCCTGAATGTTGTTACCCTTCGAATTCCTCCCCTATGCGTACGGCAGGACGACATTCCGCTGCTTGCCCAGCATTTTCTCGAAAAATTTGCAAAGAAAAACCACAAACAGGTCAAGGGATTTTCGCCGCTGGCCATGGACATGCTGCTGAAACACCCGTGGCCAGGCAATGTCAGGGAACTGGAAAACACGATCGAACGCGCTGTTATTCTGCTGTTGGACGAGCATATCACCGAGAAAGAGCTGCCCGCCACCATCATGGAAGCCTATGCCGAGAAAAGCGGTTGGGTGGAGCCGCCGGTACCGGTTGCCGCCAACCGCCCTTTAGAGGAGATTGAAAAGGAAGCGATTCTGGCCACCCTTGAAGAAAGCGGCGGCAATAAAAGCGTAACTGCTCGAAATCTAGGTATAAACCGCAAAACTCTTTACAAAAAGTTGAAGGAGTATGGCATTGAGTAGATACTCGGGCAGATCACGACTTCCAGCCAGCCACGATGATTGCCATACCTAGCAAGGTGACGCCAGCTCCAACCGAGTCAAAAGCAGATAACTTTACCCCATCGACCACTCGGAGCCAAACCAGGGCGATTGTTACATAGACCCCGCCATAAGCTGCATACACCCGGCCGCTGGCAACTGGGTGCAGGCTCAGCAGCCAAACGAACAGCACCAGGCTTGCTGCGGCAGGCACCAACAACCAGAACGGTCCACCTCTGCGCAACCATACATAGGGCAGGAAGCAACCGATGATTTCTGCCAACGCCGTTGCGACGAATAGCATTGTGGTTTTCAGCATATGGGGCTCTCAACTGCTATTCTCAAGTGAAACTGGCATGTTGCCGGGTTGGTTCATTTGTTAGTTACGGTGCTTGACGAGTAAGAAACTGCAACACTTCTTTCCGATTGATTCTATACTCACCGGATCGTGTAATGAATAATTCCGCATCCAGGTAACCTGCATCATAACCGCTTTTCTTTAAAATGAGGTAGGCCATTTCAGAGCGGATACCGGCGCTGCAATACGCATAGATACGCTTGTCCTGAGATACTTCGCCTAATCTTTCGGTAAGTTCATCGACTGGAATGGCAAGAGCACCGGGAATTTTCCCTTCTTCCACTTCTTCATCAGACCGGACATCGAGGAGTATGACGTTTGGATCTTTTACCTTCACGGCTCCAATAAAATCGTCAATGTCTATAGCACCATGTTTCTTTGAAGGAACATAAGCAATCGTTGCAGCAGGAGTATCGTTTTTCATAGGCAGGCCAAGAGCTTGCCAGTTGTTAAAACCTCCTTCCAGAACCGTCACATTCAAGTACCCCCAACCCCGAACAAGTGGGAGGAGGGCGAGGCCGTCCTTGCTGCTTTTGCCGTATAAAACAATTGTGGCATTTTTATCGGTTGGAAATTTATCCTTTGATTCTATGAACAAATTCCAAGGGATGGAAACGGCATTTTCAATGTGGTCCGTTTGCGCCTCCTCAGCGTCACGGACATCTATAAGCACTATCCCTTGATTGTTCTGCGCCGCGCTCGCCACATAATCTGCAGTCGTGTACAGCGGTTTTCCAGCTTCCTTCCAAGCCGGTATGCCATCTTGAAGAACTTTCACGTTTTTATAACCGAGCTTTTCCGCTCGCCGAGCGGATGATAAACTCAGGTTTCAGGCGGCACCCCCACAGTAAAATATCAATAAACCGTTTTTATCTTTTGGCAGCAGGTCCGGCTGCTGCTTCATTTTTCCGTCATAAAGAGATAGAGCTCCTGGTATATGACCCTCGTTGTATTGGCTTTCAATTCGTGAGTCTATCAGGGTGAATGTGCCATTCTGCGGCCTTTGCTCCAACAATTTCGTCAACTCTTCGACTGTGATGGATGTGGTCGTTCCTGTGTTGCTTCGCTGTTTCTTTACATCGATACTATCGGCAAAGAGAGAACCTCTTTCTTCATGATACTTAATCGTGATCTCTTGTCCCCTCGTCAAATCTCTCAAAGAATTTGCCCCGGTGAGCAGTGTCTCGTCGTTAAATTTGACGAGGCACGACTCTTTTTCTGTATCGATCTTAAGCATTTCCGCCTTAAGCGAAATGCTGCTGATTTTGGCTTGGATTATGGACACACCTGTTGTGTCATTACCTGTCTTGTCATTGTATTCGACGCATGAGTTGAGACTTTCAGAGATCGTGGGTTCCAGGGTGCTTGCAACGCTGGTCTCCTGGCTTGCTTGAAGCAAAGTGAAGATCGAAAACAACAGGATGTTGATGTATTTGGCATATGTCATAAATAAATACCTATATGATTGACAGGGAAAAGATACACACTCTGTGTTATCCATTCTCCCGTATGTTTTCTACAACTTCTAAATCTTCAGAGAGGTATTTGCGAGGGTCTGTTTGTTTCCCCGCAAGTAAAACTTCAAAATGCAGATTTGCACCTGTAGTACGACCGGTTTTTCCAACCCGACCTATTAATTGACCATCATTAAGCTTTTGTCCCTTGCCGACGTTTACCTGAGTGAGGTGCGCATATCGTGTTTTAATTCCATTCGAATGAACTACATCCACTGTCAGTCCATATCCTCGCTGCCATCCGGATCTTGAAACCACACCATCATCCCAAGCGAATACTTTTGTTCCCTTTGGGCGAGGGATGTCGATACCTTGATGGAATTTCAAACGGTCATCGATTGGGTCGTTTCTCCTTCCGAAACTCGATGAAATTTCATCATCCCAATTATTGTTGAATGACGTCTGTTCAGCTAAGTTACTATAATTATTATTGTCTTTAACGGCTTCAACCTTTATGGGCCGGGATTTGTCGATGAGAAATCTTTTGCCAAGAATTGCTTTAATTTTAATTGCAGTTGCCATGTTCTTGCCGGGTATGCTTAATGTTTGGCCCACCTGGAGTTTTTTGCTGTTTATATCTTTATTGGCGAGCAACAATTCACGAAGAGAAATGCCGTGCTCCGTTGCTATGGAGTCGGGTGTATCTCCTTTCTCGATCGTGTAAGAATTTCCCGACCTGTCCTTTCGATCGCTTAGGTTAAATGAAATATTGTTCAATGTCATATTCTCTGGGCGTAGACATTGATCACCAGACAAGGCTGGTTCTCTTTCATTGAGAGCATCGTTGTAAGGAATTTCTTTCTCGGATTGCAGTTCTATTGAAGCGGAATGAACCAGAGTTATTTTTTCTCTGCCGGTATTATTCTTGGGAGAAGCCCCCTGATTGTGAGCCAATTTGACTTTCAACTTGCCAATCAAGATCGCAATATCAAAGGCATTAAATATAAATACACAACAAATCAGGGCCAAGGGAATTGAGATATTTTTAAATGACATGTGATCTTTCGTTGTCAATACGTTCCAGCCAACATGTATTGGCTAATTTAATGACCGAACACTAACCTCCATCCATCCGTTTGCGTCGGTCGGCCCAAATGAAGTCTCATAACAAGAGATCTGTGCCGGGAGCTCCATCCAAAATAATCCTGGCACAGATTGCGGCTTAATTATGATTTTTTAGCCAATTCCTCGGCAATTAACCTTTGAAGCTCTTCTATTTTAGGTTCCTTCAGTTTCTTGCCATTGACAAAAACGGTTGGTGTTCCCGTTATGCCCAACTTGGTTGCTTCCGCTGTATCCTTGTTGAGTTTGTAGAACATCAACGGAGATTTCAAATCTTCATTGAACCGGTCTTGATTTAAACCGAGTTTCGTTGCGATTTTGCTGAAAGAATCGTCTGTAATCTTTTCTTCAGCAAACAATTGATCGTGAAATTCCCAAAACTTGCCTTGTTGATTGGCCGCCAGGGCGGCCAATGCCGCCGGCCCCGCCATTTCATGCATTTTGAGGGGAAAGTTTTTAAAAGCAATTTTTACAGAATCAGGATTTTCTTTGAGCACCTGTTCAAAGAGCGGCAATATTTTCTTACAGTATGTACATTCAAAATCTGAAAAAACGGCAACAGTAACCGGCGCATCGACCTTCCCCTTTATCGGAGAATCTGAAGTATCGATGTCAACGACAAAATCAACCGATAGCATGGAAAGACGATTGTCTGTGCTGTCAATGAGATATAAAAAATCGCCACGGGGCGAGATATCGATAGCCGACACCCCTGCATCGACTGGAATTCGTCCTTGCAGTTTTCCTTGCTGGTTGTACACCAGAATCTGATCGCCGTTTGTCAGAATAAAAGCGTAATTGCCGTCCAATGAATAGGCAAAATCGACAGGTTTGTCCTGTAGTTGTAAGTCGCCGAGTTTGTTCCATTGAACTCGATCATCTTGACCACTGGTGACAGAAGCTGCGAATACCGGCGATGCAACCGCAATCATGAGCGATATGCCGGGGATGATGGCCTTCAAATATTTCATAGAATACTCCTTGTATATAATTGTTTAAATAAACCATTTACGACAGGTCGTTGTCGCTATTTACCACTGGCTTAACCTCCATTTTTGTATCACCCGCCATAGCTGTGAAGACCTGAGAGGAGAAAATTGACACCGTAGTATGTGAAAATGACCGACAGGAAACCAGCCAGGGCAACCCAAGCCATGCGAGTGCCGCTCCAGCCTCTCGTGTACCGCGCATGCAGCGCAAGTGCATAAACGAACCAGGTTATGAGCGACCAGGTTTCTTTAGGGTCCCAACTCCAGTATGTACCCCATGCCGAATTTGCCCAAACCGCACCTGTTATGATTCCTACCGTCAGCCACAAGAAGCCGAAAATAATCATCTTGTAGATTATGTCGTCGAGTTGCTCCAAATTAGGCGTTGTTGTTTCAGACACGGAAGACTTGTGTCGGATGTTTCCAGTTGAGCAGGCCTTGATCAGATAGAGAATCGCCAAGCCACCCGCTACGCAAAATGCGGCATATCCGATAAAGCAGGTAATGACATGAGCGGCCAGCCAATTACTCTGCAAGGCCGGTAGAAGAGGCTTTATTTCCTTTGAGAATTCTGTGGAGAAAGAAGCATAGGCCATCGCCAGAAAAGCGAACGATAGTATATAACCACCCAGATATCTCGTCTTATAGACACGTTCAATTACCAGATAAGTCACTGCAATTGTCCATGCGAAGAACACGAGGGACTCGTACATATTGGAAAGAGGTATGTAGCCGATGCCCTGTCGATATGACTCAACCCATCGCAAAATAATTCCGATGCTATTGGCCGACACGCCAATGATAGTCAAAGCGGTAGCCAACAGGCCTAGCCTGTCGATTTTGAAAATTACCATGCCGACATAGATGATGGTCGCTGCGAGATAAATAAAAGTCGTATATCCTAAGAATTGAGCGGAATCCATATTACATTCTCCTGAGTTCTAGAGTCTTCTCGTTAAGCAAACGAGTAGCAATATCCTCGAGAGTTATAGAAAATCCAGCCTTATTTTTATTGCTGGAACCACTCAGGATAATCGTCAAATTTGCACCGGTTTCCTGGATCGCGATCCACAGACGCCGATGAGACATGAAAAATGCTACATACAGCCCAAACAGCATCAAGGCAAACCCCGCATACACGATCCATACGCCGGGATCTTTTACCACCTGAAGCCCAGTGGCATAGCGTTGCTTGATCTTAAAACTGTAGGACAATTCACCTCGTTCAATAGTCACCGACTTTTTGTCTTCTGCGAAAAATTGAACAGGCTCTCCCACTTCATCGTCAAACCATATCTTATACGGGCCATGACCATGTCCATCGGCTCCCGTTTCCAAGATTTCGAAATGCATCTGTTTGTCTTTCACGGCTTGTCTTTTTCGTGGTTCCGCATAAATTTTTTTGTTGACCATGTTTAGCCGATTGTTCTCCTTGGAAATCGATTGGGTGGAGACCTCGACTACATACTGATCCTGCATAGGCTCATAACTCGATTGATAGAAGGTGAGCCCTGAAAAGTTAAAGGGATCATTGACAGTAATCAGCTTTTTCATGACTTCCTTGTCACCTTCTAGGGCCACCAGGTCGGAACGGTATTCCTTGGGCATCCCACTGTCATAGTATTCAATGTCGAAAGCATCGCAGCGCAACTTGAACGGCAAAGGGATTTGAGTCTGCTCATCATTCCGGTTGGAGATAGCGATCACAGTCTCTCCTTCCGGCACCATCACAAAGGCTTTGAATCCGAAAAAGCTGCCAATGAGAGCGCCCAGAAAAATGACGAGAATGCTTACGTGTACAACATATGCTCCCAGTCTTGACCAGGCATGCTTTTCTGAAAAGATCAGAAGATAATCGGCATTACGCTTGGTCTGCACCTTCCATTTTTTCTGTTCAAGTACGGATTGCACCGCAATTTCTGCCGCTTGCCGGTCTTTATTGGAGGTGAAGAGTATCTTGTCCTTGTTGCGCATTAATTTGGCTATATCTGCGCTCAAGTTATCTTTTTTCATAAAGCTTAATACTTGAGGGATACGATCCAGCGAACAGATGACCAGATTGTTGCACAGGATAAGAAGAAGGGATTGAAACCATATGGAAGAATACATGTTGGAGAATCCAAGTATCTCCATAATAATGGCGTTTTCTTGTCCATATTTTGCTGCATAAAATCCCAACGATTGCCCTTGGGGGATAATCGTGCCTATGATCGAGGTCAGCACGATCAGGGAGATGATAAATATGGCAAAGCGGACAGAAGCAAAAAGCTTTGCAAAGGAATATTCTTTAAAATCCATATATATATACCTGAATTGGAGCTTACGCGCCTTTGGCAAAGATTGACGGTTATTTGATGCTTTCCAGTAGCTGCTGAATCGTTTGCCCCGTAGAAAGAGAATAAGCGGGTTGCAGTTTTGCGACTTCCTCCCATGCTTTTATAGCTCCTTCTTTGTCGTTCATATCGTGAAAGAGAACGACTCCTTTATTGAACCGCGATTGAATATGAGTCGTGTCAATCTTTGCAGCTTTATCGAAGGCTTCGATAGCCTTGTCTAACTGTTTGTTTCGACGATACATCACTCCCAGATCTGTCAGAACATCGGGACTGTCCGGAGACAGGGCAAGTGCTTTGAGATACGCATTGATTGCCTTGTCCGGAATTTCTGCATCGAAGTAGGCATTACCGAGTCCAATCCACCCCTTGAAGTCCTGCGGATTTTTGGCAGCTTCAGCTTCCATATGTTTAATATGTTTTGCTATTTCATCAGGTGACGGTCCTTGCTGTTGTGCTTGGGGCATTTTGGAAAGTATCGAAGGTGCTTTGTAGACTGTAACAACCACGCCGGTCGTAAATCCGACGATCAGAGAAATCAGAATGGCAATAAAAAACCGCGATTGACCTTGGGTATTCTTCACAGGCAACTCCAGGTAAAATTTTGTTTTCATCCAAATTGTTTTTAATGATTCAGGCTAGTGCACAAAAACAAGGTGGATTGGGGAAAATTCCAGTATCACTCGCTCAACGAGCGATGAATCTTAATGGGCGTATATGTCGCTAAAAGAATGCGAAATCTAAAGTGTTTTGAGAACACGACGGTTGATTGACCGCTGAGCTTGTAGTTTATCTCCTTGCCACGCACAGAAGTGCAGAGGAGAATGTACAACGAATCAGGCGACGAAGGAGGGTATCAAATCAGAAGAACGACAGCGCGGATGGATTGCTGGGTTTGGCGGCGCCAGGATGATTGATCAAACGTCAATACGTAGCCTGGCGATGGAATCGAAGAATATACGATGTCTGAATATTCCTGAGGAGGGAAAATACTGTTACAGAGTGGAGGGGGAACGAGAGATCCGAAAGAATCGTCAATCACTTTTGCTGCTATGATATCAGGTCTAGTATCATAGCAGGTAGTGCATTTTGGGTTGTCTGTTGAGTGTGCTGTCTCGACGTTGACACGATCACTGGCATCTCTCATCAAGAAATCAGAATGGCACTCTGACAATTCAATGTGGGTGCCTCTATTATTATATCCATTATCAACACACCACCCCTTGACGCTTGAAAAGCTCATGGTGATACCGATGATAACGAGAATTAATAAATGTCTTTTTAGTGTTTCCATTTTCTGAGTATGATCACAAGTGCCACAATGCAGTATGCTTGATATTTTTAACACAGGCCGAATCCCTTTTCAAGTGGATAATATCCTTGTGCGTCGTCCACCAACCATAAGACAGAATGAATTGCAAGTGTCATCATGTATTGGCCTCGACCACAATAGCTGCAAAAATTTTGGGACATCTAACGCATTTTCGTGGATGTGTGCTTATAGCACGCAACTAAAACTCCAGGATGATAACTGCTGGTTACTCTGGAACGCCATGCGAAGTGAAGTCGCGATCCTGCTCTTCCAATTTTTTGCGGAGCGTGTTGCGGGAGATACCAAGCAGCCTGGCGCTTTGCACCTGGTTGCCGGCGGTCATCTCCATGGCCTTTCTGACCATTTCCCTTTCGAACAATCTGATGGTTTCCTGAAAATGACCCTGGCAGCCGTGGGTGAAGATGAGAGCCACCAGTTGCTGCATCGCCTGTTCAATCGGCGCACATTGGCTGTTTCCAATTGCTCCCGGATTTTCGCAGCATTCGGGTGTGAGATATTCGCTGCTGCAGAAGACCACCGCCTTCTGGATGGTATTGGCAAGTTCCCGGACATTGCCGGGCCAGGAGTAATGCCTTAACCGGTCAAGTGCTTCGGCCGTGATTCCTTTGATGTTCTTCGCGAATTTCTTGTTGAATCTACCGATGAAATATGCGGTCAGATCGTCGAGATCTTCCAGGCGTTCCCGCAGGGGCGGCAATTCTATGCCGACTACGTTCAGGCGATAGTACAAATCCTCGCGGAAAGTACCGGCCTTAACCATTTCCTCCAGGTTTTTATTGGTCGCCGCGATGATCCGCACGTCGGTTTTAATAGTTTCCGAGCCACCCAGCCGCTCAAAACCGCCGTCCTGCAGAACCCTAAGCAACTTGGCCTGCAGGCCAATTGGCATATCGCCTATCTCGTCCAGCAGGATAGTACCGCCAAGGCATTGTTCAAACTTGCCGATACGCTTGAAATTGGCTCCGGTAAAAGCCCCTCGCTCATAACCGAACAGCTCGCTCTCCAGCAGTTGCTCGGGGATAGCGGCGCAGTTCATCGCCAGAAAGGGTTTGGCGGCTCGGTCGCTATGGTGAAAAATAGCACGGGCGACCAGTTCCTTGCCGGTTCCGCTCTCCCCCTTGATCAACACGGTAGCGACGGTGGGTGCCACTTTGCCAACCTGTTTGTACAAGGCCAGCATCTGAGGACTTTTACCGATGACCCTCTCGGCTTCGTCCTCCTCAATCTCGTCAAAGAACACCGTTTTGGCAACCAGCTCTTTACTCTTCAAGGCGTCCCGTACCCTGGAAAGCAGCTCTTCGTTGTCGAAGGGTTTGGCAAGATAATCGAATGCGCCCAGCTTCGTGGCCTCTATTGCCTTGTCGATGGTGCTGTAGGCAGTCATCATGATTACTTGGATCCGTGGCTGTTCTTTTTTAATTTGGGCCAAGGCAGCCAAACCGTCCAACCCAGGCATTCGCACGTCCATGATTACCAGATCCGGGGTCCGGTTTTTGGCAATTTCTATGGCTTCCCGACCATCCGCTGCAGTGATCACCTCGTAACCGGCAATCTGCAGGAGACGATTGAGGGAGTAGACTACAGTTGGCTGGTCGTCGACCACAAGGATTGTACTCATGCTTGTACCGGCAGTCTCAAGGTGAAGGTTGTCCCGTCGTTATCGCTGACAAAGGCGACGGTACCGTTGTGCAGTTGGGCGATATTATACACAATGCCAAGTCCCAGGCCGGTTCCTTCCGGTTTGGTGGTAAAGAAGGGATCGAATATTTTGTCCTTGATAGTTTCCGGAATACCCACTCCCGTATCCTTGACGGAAATCTCAACCTGCCTGTCGGCCACCCGGCTGGCCAGAGTGAGCCGGCCACGGAACGGCATGGCTTCGATGGCGTTCATAACCAGGTTAAGCAAGGCCTGGCGGATCATATCGTCGTCGCCTTTCACCGGCGGAAGTTTTTCAAGTTCCAGGACAAGCTCGATTTGTTGATTTTTAAGCTGAAAATGAACCAACTGCAAGATCTGTTTCAAGATGGCGTTGGCATAGATGTCGTTGGAATGAAAGCTGTCGCTACGCGCAAACCCGAGAAATTTCGCCACCAAATCATCCATTTGATTGACGGCAGCGAGCACCATCTCAATATCTTCCTGACGCAGTTCGGGTTCGTTCCTCAATGCCTGGAACAGGGCTTTGATCGAGGTGAGCGGATTCCTGATCTCATGAGCCAGACCGGCTGACAGGCGACCGAGAGCGGTTTGTTTTTCGGCCTGAAGCATCTGCCGATATGTTTCCTCCATTTTTTCACGAGAAGCCTTTAACCCCTGGGAAAGAGTATTGAAGGTGGCAGCGAGGTCGCCCACTTCATCCCTGGTATGGACTTCGACCTGTTGACCGAATGCTCCCCTGGAAAGGGAGTGGGTGAATTCGGCCAAGGCGGCCAGATGCTTGGTCACGTGTTTGCTGAGAACAAAGGAAAGCACAAAACCGACCGTGGTGACCGCAACCATGATGGCGATTACCATGGTGCGCAGCCGAACCAGGGTCCGGGTCAGCCGGGTCTCGCTCAGACCGAGATGGAGTTGTGGGGCCATTTCCGGAAAGAAGCGGATGCCGATATCGCGAATCAAGCCATGTTCAGTGGCCAGCAATTGAATGGCTGGAGATTTATCGGAGCCCACCGGATTCCAGGTCAATAGATCTGTCGGATAACCATTTGGAAAGGTGTGAAAGAGTATTTCTCCGCTCTGATCGGTGACAAAGATATACTCAATATCCTTCTCCGTATCCATTAGCTCCCGGCCTGCTTCCTCGATATCATAGCGATCTTCCAGCAGCACCGATACCGTGATCCGGTCGGCGAAGTTTCGAGCGATCGAGACTCCCTGCCGGCTCAATTCATCCCGCAATGAGCCGATGATGACATCCCGGATGGCTAAACCCACCAGGGTTCCCATGCAGAGCACCAGCAAAATGTTGAGCAGGAATAACTTGACCCAGAGTCTCATGGTTGTGGTCTTCCGGCCGGCGGCAGATAGCGACCGACTAGTTCCTCGATTTCTCGCAACGAATTCGCCTGATATTCGGCGAAACCGCTGGGCATCTCGGTGCGTTCCCAATCGACCAGAAGGTCGCGATGGACGCCTTTGGGATCCATTTCCAGCAGGGCCGTTTTGACCGCAGCCAAGGTCGCGGGATCAACCCCTTTGGCGTAGCAGATCATACTGCTTGGGTAGGGCTTGGAAACGGCGAGAATTTTTATTCGGCCTTCGCGGCTCAGGCGGTCGGCCAATACGTCCTGGATGGCACCTGCCTCATAGTCGCCATTCAAGACAGCCTTGGCCGTGTTGGCGTGGGAGCCGGTGAAAACGTAACTTTGTAAATTCTCCAGGCCGAGCCCCGCCTCTTCCAGCATCTGCCGGGGTATGACATGCCCTTGGGTGGAAAAACGGTCGCCGAAGGCAAAGGATTTACCTCGCAAATCTTCAAGATGACGAATCGGGCTGTCGGGCCTGACAAAAATGACTCCCCGGTATTCCGGCTTGCCGTCCTGGTTCAATCCCATTGCCAGGCAATCCACTCCGTATTTCGTCTTGGCCGCCACATAATTGACTGGTCCAAGAGCGGCGAACTGAATCAACCCCCGGCCCAGATTGTCGGCGGTCTCTTCGTATTTTTCCGTGAATCTGAGGGAGAATTTGTGGCCGGTCTGGCGGCCCATGTATTGAATGAATGAGAGGTAAATCCGCACATCGTCCTTCGGACTAAGACGGTGGTCAAAACCGAATTTGAGGGAGCTATCCGCAACGTTTGCTCGATCCTGCGATTCGCTTACCGGCGATCTTGCCAGGATACTCACTTTTTTGGGATCCTCACGGTCGCTGCAGGCAACCAGCATCACCGCCCAAAGCGCAAGAAACACGGAACAGGCTCCGTTCATCCATTTAGAGATCTTCATGCTCATCGGCGTCAGGTTGTGATTTTTCCATCAACGTCCGCTTCAGGGTAACAGAAACGTTCATACTCGGCACATCATTTATCCAGGCCGGCACCGCTCAGATGAAGAAGAAAACATGTTCGTTGCCACTTCAACTTAGACGTATAAGGCGACGACCCCCTTGAGCGCCAGCGCCGTCCCACGGTAGAAATTGCTCTCTGCGCCTTCATGCACCCGATCGGCAAAGAGAGGCACCCATTTCGTCAGGTGTGCATGGTAAAAGTTCTCCAGCCGCGCTACCGCTGCCGATGCCGCCCCGGCATCGCCACTTTCCAGGTTCCTTACACCTTCGTCAGCTAGATAGGCCATAAATTCCAATTCCAGGGCAATATGGTCGTCCGGGACGCAGTGAAGTCCCGTTACCGCCATGCCAGCGTCTAGATAGTAACCGCGCACCTGAATGGTAATTTCGGTCATGAGCTGTCTGGTTTCGGAAAGATAAAAAGAGGCATATGGGACAGCAGCCGGATGCTGGGGGCCTAAAAATAGCCGGGCATACTCCACTCCCCGCTCTTCCTGATACACGGGCAGACGGTCTTGATTTTTCCGAACCTCACCACACAACATCGCCAAGCCGCGCTCGATATCGTCATTCGGCTCAACCAGTTCGATGGCCAGCAGCCGGGCCAGCAGTTCCCGGCCTGGTTCACTCAACAAGATCAGTCGCAACATACTGCAAAGATCCCTGAACTCTTGCAGGCTTTCTCTCTCGATTGGAATCGTCATCTCTTTCCTTGTAGCAATATTTTAAAGGAAATCTTACCCCTGCTTCAGCCAAGGAAACAGGGGTAAGACCCAGCGGAGGTTATTCACATTTGGCATAAGAAAGGGATGTCAAACCTTCCTAACCGCCACCAGCATGTCGGCATAGGCTGGAAAACCCATGATCGGGCTCATTGCGTCCGGATCTACCAGATCATTATGGCTTGGTGTGTATTTTCTCGATTCATAGGCAGGTCCCAAACCGGCGCAGAACCTGTTGCCGGTAGCAAAGCCGAGTTTAATAACTCCCGGCCGCATGCCGCCGGATGCAAAAATCTTGCCGCGGGTGACGTGGCCAAGTGGCGTTTTCAGTTCCACCAGATCGCCGCTTTTAACCCCCGCCTTGGTGGCGTCATCGGCGTTCATCCAAATAGTCCCCACCGAATAGGAGTTCTTAGCAAAGGTCTTTTTCACCGTCATCATTGCCTCCTTGCCGGCCGGCACAGCTTCCGGAACTTCGGCGGTGAACTCCTCGTTCATGGGCTGCCAGATGCCTTCGGTCTTCACTTCTCCCAGCCAAGGAATCATCTGGGTACCACTCATGGCATGATGCACCCGGCCGCAGATGAGCTGGAATGGATATTCTCCGGCATATTTCTTGTACTCCGGATTGGTATAGGGATTCCACTTGGTCTCGAACCAATAGAAAGTCTTGGGGAATTTAGCCATGCCGATTTCCGCTAATCCCTTGGGGCCATCGCCACCGGCCTTTTCAATGAGCTGATTGTAATTGGCGTAACGCCCCTTGCGCTTGCCGTCCACCTCGAAATCCCAGACAAACTCAATGGTTTTGGTGTCGGTCGAGGGGAAGAATTTGTTCGGCTCGTCGGCGTTGCTTTTTTTGTAGCGTTGCCAGCTCATGGGCCAGATGGCGACTCCATGGTGCTCGCGCAGCCAGGCCACGGTCAGGGGCTCGCCGACGACCTTTTTCTTTTCATCGTCGATTTTTACCCGTCCCGCTTCCAGGGAGTCAGGAGTGCCAACCAGGGTGTAGCCTTCGGGATACTTCGGATAAGGCAAGGGACTGCCCACGTTGGCTCGGCCAGGCGAGACCGAGAGCATCTCGTTGGTGAAGTCCTCTTCGGTCCCGTATTTCTCCCAGAACTCCTTGGGGTCGATGTCGGTATCGCCAAGATCCCTTAGTTTTTTGGCGAGCAGGTTCATGATCTCAAAGGGTTTCTTGCACTCATGCAGCGGCTTGATCACCTCGTCGCGATTGTATACCACCTGATGCGAAGGATAGATATCGGAGAGGCTCATCCGTTCTGCATAACTCGCTTCGGGAAGAATCAGGTCGGCATACAAGGCGCTTTCCAGGTAGAGGGTGTCAATGAACACGGATAGTGCCACCTTATACTCGCCGGAGGCGTCCTTGGCGGTAAGCGATTCTTTCCAGACCGCAGGGTTGCTGCCGGTATAGACGGCGTTGCCGGTGCGAAGGAGGAAGGCCTTGATCGGGAATTTGTGGCCGCGGAACGGGCCGTATTTCAGCTCCACTCCATGTATAAAGGCATGGGGAAAATCGGCCACGGAATCGTCCCAGGCTGCCGGATACCGGCCGCCGTAGTTGTCCATATGCAGATTACCCAACTCCGCCTCCACCTCCTGGCCGTTGATGGTGCGTTTGACCTTTCTTTTCTTAAACGCACTGCCATTGGCCGGTCCACCCTTGTTGACCTTGACCAGCTCGGTGTCGATGGCTCCACCGGGGGCATCAAAGTTGCCGGTGATGATGTTCAGCACCGTGCCGATGATCGAGCAGCAGTAGCCGTTGTAGTGATGACCTGGCGACTGCATGCCCCAGACCAGAGCCGCCGGTTTGGTAATACCGAACTGATGGGCCAGATCGGTGATTTCTTTTTCCGTCAGGCCGGTCCGATCGGCAGCCCAGGCGGCCGAAAAGTAGCTCAGTCCGTTGATCGGATCTTTCTTGCCCCACCAGGCCTTGAAGGCATCCATGAACTCATCCCAGCCGGTGACGAATTTTTTCATGTTCCAGTCAATGTAGGCGCGGTTTTTGTCCTGTGGATTGTCGTTTTCCAGGATATAGCGCAGCATCGCGGCAAAGAGATCGCCGTCGGTGCCGGCCCGTGGGGCCAGCCATTGGTCGGCCCGCGAAGCGGTGTTGCTGAGCGATGGGTCAATCACCACCACCTTGCATCCGTTTTCCACCTGAGCACCTACCGTGCCCCGATTTTCATAGTAAATCCTGGTAGCGACGAATGGGTTCCAGCCATTATAAATGATAAGCTTGGTTTTGTATCCGTATTCCTTTTTGAGGGAACCGTCCGATTGGCGCACCAGTTTCGGAGTCATAATGTCCGGCTCGATGCGTTTGCCACCCAGGATGAGCTTGGGGCCATGACGTCGCGGGGTGTCGCAGATGGCTCCGTGCTCGCAGCAGTGCGGTGTTCCGAAAGCATGAGCGATCCGGTAATAGTTGTCGCGGTCGGTGACGTCGCCGCAGTCCATGATCACCGACTCGGCGCCATATTTCTTTTTGATCTCCGTCAGTTTCCCGCCGAGAATGTCGATGGCCTCGTCCCAGGAGATCCGCTTGAACTTGCCCTCGCCGCGGGCTCCCACCCGCTTCATCGGATGTTTCAATCGATACGGGGAATAGACCAGCTGCTGGCCGGATGCCCCTTTGGCGCAGCAGGTGCCGTCGTTCATCGGCACTTCCTGGTTGCCGTAAATTTTCTTGATGACTCCGTCCTGGACCCACATTTCCAGACCGCACTCGGCCGGGCAAAAGGCGTCGGCAGTGTATTTAACCTGGTACGTGCCCATGGCCGTCCTCATGGTAGCCGCCTCGGCTTCGCTCAGTTTTCTCAGGGAGAGCAAACCACTCTGCTCCAGAACGGCAAGCCCGGCAATTGCCGAAGTATAGTGCAAAAATTTTCTTCTTGTTATCTGCATTTTCAATCTCCTTTCTCTTGTCATCCGTTGATGGGACCGCTGGCTACCTTGAACACATCCTGGTCGGGGACGATGAAATACACAGCCGGTTTGGTTCCGAACTCCGGTTCCCAGGTCGATGTTTTATTGGCGGCCATCAATTGTGAGATCTCTGATTTCGGGTCGTTCAGATCCCCGAAGAAACGAGCTCTTCCAACACAGTTTCGGACACAGGCGGGATCTTCAATGCCAGCGTCAAGGCGGTGCATGCAATAATCGCATTTATCGGCGACACGCAATTCCCCTACCTTTTTATTCCTGACCTCGGGAACGTTTTCGGCGTACTTTGCCGGGTCGTTGACGACCGAGATATTCGGATGCATATACCTGGCTCCATAAGGGCAGCTATTCACGCACCGGCCGCAACCAATGCATTTATTTTGATCGACCACCACGACGCCGTCGCCGCGCTTGAAGGTTGCGCCTTTAACAGGACAGGGCTCAACACAGGGCGGTTCGTCGCAATGGTTGCATATCTTGGGGAAGAACAGCCGCTTCGCCTTTGGGTACTCGCCGATGTCGGCGATATCCACCTTGGAGCGGAAGCTGCTTAGAGGAACAGAATTCTCCATCTTGCAACTCACCTGGCATGACGTGCAACCCACGCATTTCCGCAGGTCAACGAGCAATGCATACTTTTTGGGCATAATCTTCTCCTCCTCCATTAGTTTGCTTGTTTGACAAAGGCCGACTGGATTGGCCGGTTGCTTTTCTTTCGATCCGCCGACGTAACAAATAAATCTTATCACCATAATTCCTAACCGGCAAATTCTACACAACAAATCAGCAAGTAGCGTGCCAGCGGCAGATGGAACAGGGTCGTTCCGGTAGAAGGAAGGGTATTGACTCGAAATCATATTGAAATCCGACCAAAAACCACTTTGTCGGAAATTTTCTAGAAACAAAATGCGCCGGGCAAGTGTGCAGTAGTTGAGCAGCGTCTGTATAGGCTATGAACAAGCATTTTCCGACTATCGCACTTCAAGCAACTGCAGAAACTGTCTAAATTCTGTTAAAATACCGGATGGTGAACGGCAACGTTCAACGGGGGTGTGATCGAAAATCGATCATCCTGTTCTCAAAGTATTTCGCTGATGTATCTCCGGGAGGGTGATGGATTTTGACTGATCAATATTTCAGCATGTAGATTTGCCATGGCAAGTTTAGGTTTTTGGGCCATCCTTTTGGGTTGACCTTCTTGAACATTTTGATCTTGATCATGACCAAATATCACGATAAAAATGGGGTTCCATAGGTGATTTTGGTGGGATCGTTCTGTCTCTTGATGAGGCTTTGGAGTATGTGATGGATAATCCTATGGAATTCCTTTGGCCATATTGAGGTTTGAACAAAGAATTATTAACGGCGATACTTATGTGGGTTATTGATATTCGACACTGGCTCAATGATGAACAAACAGGACCAGGTGCACCTCAGTTAAGATTAAAGGTCGAGAAACTGGCCGAGATTATCGCCTATGCCACTGCACGACACCGTGATCTTGTGACCGGGAATCCGCCAAAATGCAGGCGACGCCCAAACCGCAAACCATGCACTGGCAGGTTGAATGTCCAATTTACTGAAGATGATCGGATTTACTGGATTTGTCCGATATGCGGCGATGATGGCATTATTGATGGTTGGCATGGCCTTATCTGGGATGTCAGCTTCTACGGTGATGAAGACCGTGTTGTGCATTGAAATTAACGATTAACCCGATTGTCAGATCCAGGGGAATCCTGATTGAAATTCCACAATAGCAGGTAAATATAAGTTCGGTGCGGCACGGGTCTGTATGAGAGACTGGCAACCATCATAAACCCAGTCTCCCACCCCACAGTCACTTTGTCGAGAGTTCATCTTTCTTTCTGTCTGTAATTTGCCGCATCTCCTCTAGCTCCTGAGGCACAAAATACTTGAACCTGACCTGCTTGCTCAACTGGCCAGTGAACTCAGAGAAGGCCATGGTTATCTTCCGCGCCTCATCCATGAGGGCAGCTCCTTTTTCATGGGAAATCCCCCCTGGCTCTCCCAACTGCCCCTTGAAATGAGCATACGCCTGGTCGAATTGCCGCAGAACATTGAACATGATGCTGCCCATTGGTGAATTGATTTTCATGACTCTTGAGCCACGCTCCTTGACCATGGAGATTTTTCTCTCCAGAATTTCTTCCTTGGTAAATCTCTTTTTTTCAGTCGACGTTTCCTGAATTTCTTTCTCCAATTTTCTCTCCCTATGTATTGATAGAATTTGATTGATAGATTTTTAAGATTTACCAGTAATCCTGGCATGGTTGCGTTTGATTTTACTTCTCCGCCACATATCCATTAAAAAGACTACCCCGTAAGGCAGGATGGCGGCCACCATAACAAGCAAAGAACACCTGGTGGCTATCGGCATGATGTTGGGGAGCATAGTCATGTAGCCATAATAGATTGCCTCGGCATTTTTGCCCAAATATTGAGCAAGTTGCCAGACCCTTTCCGGGGTGCTCAAGCCGGTGAGTAAGGTGTAGAAAATGTAGATCATAAAACTTTTAAATATCAGTACGAGCATCCTGCCGGTAAAGAAAGCATTGATCGCCTTGCGGGTAACTACACCGACAAAGTATCGGCTGATATAGGCGCAAAGAAAGGTGTTGGCGATGACCGGCAGAAATGGAAAAGAGCCGAACATGGTTTTCAAAAACAAACTTGGTGATTTCAAGACAAAAGGCACCAGATAAAATTCAACCGCCGGTAGAAGCAAGAGCAGGAAGAGTCCTTCTGTCAGACCACTTTTCGCCCCGACACCGAAAAACCCCAGAGAGTTTTCCAGTGTCAAATACTCTGCAGGCAAGGCTTTACCCAATTTTTCAACCATGCAATAATGCTGAATATCCGAGATTACATTAATGATACTCCTTGGCTTTACATATTGACGATTGTCTGTATTGATAAATGTGGCATTCGGGCTATATGAGCCGCCTCTACCACCACTGCTGCCGCCGCTATTACTACTGCCGGAATTGCCGCCCTTATAGCCACTAAAGCCACTGCTGTTTATGCTGTTGCTCATGCCTGTTTATCTCCGTGAACTGATTCAACAGATACCAGGTCCAGGAGAATACCGGATTTAGCATCTTCCATAACGGCAATAGAATCAAACGCCTCGGCATGACAAGGCGTGTAATAGCCGTTCACGGTTGCGCCTGATTTCATGGTTACGGTGTAATATGCCCCAAAATATTGGCCTTTCAAAAGGCCACCGGCAATGACATTCTCTTGCCGTAGTTGATGGACGATAGACAACAATACCTCCCGCATTTCTTTATCGTCCATAGAGACCACTTCCAGCACTCCCGCTTTTTCCGCCTGTTTCTTCGCAATCACCTCCAGTATCTTTGGCATAAAATAGACGACACCATTCGGCATGGAAAACGCCTGGAACCTTCGCCCCTCTAATTTATTGATATAGAGCCGCATGTCTTTCAGTAATTCTTGAGTGTTAAGCCATGACAGGTTGATGAGCTTTGGGGCTGCCATCTTCTTTTTTGTCTCTGATTTTTCATCAAATATGCCGTCTTGTGCCTTTGCTTCGTTGTGCCACCCAGGAGGTTTTTCTAAAGGTTGGAGTCGCTCCTGTGCCTGCTCTAACTCTTGTTGACGTGCAAGTTGATCTGCCCGTTTCAAAGTCTTGCCCAGCAGCTCTTGAGGCTGTTTGTGGTGGAATTTTACGGCCTGTAAGATTTCCTCTTTTTGGTGAAGTTCTTTGAACGATTGAAGACCGACCAGAATCCGGCCAGCGGCTAAGGGATGTTCGCCCAGGCTG